>Ga0256842_1000164_pt1 | contig 57578 bp, 63 predicted proteins | sample 4559240metaG_FD_185973 | JGI IMG/M metagenome (GOLD analysis project Ga0256842, IMG submission 185973) | Hydrothermal vent microbial communities from Guaymas Basin, Mexico - 4559-240 | ecosystem: Environmental > Aquatic > Marine > Hydrothermal vents | place: Mexico: Guaymas Basin | collected... | reverse complement strand
TACTTCTCCTATATTCTGTGGTTAGAATTTGAAGTAAGATTTTAGCATTTAACCTCTTCAAATCTAAATTTACAACTTTTATTTTTTAAATTTTGGAAAATTGCACTTCAGATTTAAATTTTGGTAACAATCAAATCTAACTTAAATAAAAGTATCTTCTTAGTAAAAATTTGTTAAAATGCAAGTAAATAATTTTTAGGAATGTTAAATATGTTAAGATTCGCTCCCAGCCCTACTGGTGATATGCACATAGGTAATCTTCGAGTTGCCCTATTCAACTACATTGTTTCAAAACAAAAAAAAGAAGATTTAGTAGTTAGAATAGAAGATACAGATAAAGAAAGAAATATTGAGGGTAAAGATAAAGAGATTTTAGATCTATTATCTTTATTTAATATTGAATATTCTCAAGTAATATATCAAAGTGAAAATATCCGTTTTCATACGGCTATGGCTTTACAACTGATTCATGAGAAAAAAGCATTTAGTTGTTTTTGCTCTAATGATTGGCTTGATAAAAAAAGAGAAGAAGCTAAGGAAAATAAAAAAGCTTATAGATATGATGATGCTTGTAGAGATCTTCCTGCTCAATTAGTAATTGATAACACAAACCCTTTTACTGTTAGAATAAAAAGACCTGATGAAAAAATAATTATAAATGATTTAGTAAAAGGTAAAGTTGAATTTGAACCTGATGCTGTTGATAGTTTTATAATTATGAGACAAGATAAAACACCAACATATAATTTTGCTTGTGCTGTTGATGATATGTTAAGTGATATTTCTTTAGTTATTCGTGGTGAAGATCATATGAGTAACACACCAAAACAAGACCATATTCGCAATTCATTAAACTATGATAAAAAAATTGAGTATGCTCATCTACCTATCATACTAAATGATGCTGGTAAAAAAATGAGTAAAAGAGATGATGCTTCTAGTGTAAAATGGCTTTTAGAAGAGGGTTTTTTACCAGATGCAATAGCTAATTATTTGATTCTTATTGGTAATAAGCCTCCTCAAGAGATTTTTAAACTTGAAGATTCTATAGAATGGTTCAAATTAGAAAATATATCAAAGTCCCCTGCTCGTTTTGATATTAAAATGTTAAGACATATAAATCATCAGCATCTACTTAACCTTGAAGATAAAGAGTTATCAAGATATGTTGGTTTTGCTGATGATGAGATTGGTAAATTAGCAAAAATTTATCTTGAAGAAGCAAGTACAACAAAAGAGTTAAGAGAGAAAATAGAGCTTATTTTCAATGAAAAAACAGTACCTGAATCTTTTGAAGATCAAGTAAAACAGATTAGTTCAACTATAAAATTAGCACCATACTTTGAAGAGTATGGAGATTTTAAAAATTATATAATTAAAGAAACTGGACTAAAAGGTAAGAATCTATTTAAACCACTTCGTATCATATTAACTGGTGCTGAGCATGGTCCTGATTTATCTGAAATATATAAATATTTAAAAAATTATCTTGGTGAGATTGTTAAATGAATATGCTAATAGAAATTACACAAGGTTTAGGTCAAATCTTTTTAAGTCTTATAGGTGTATATATTTGGGTTATCATCATAGCTGCTTTACTTAGTTTTGTGAATCCTGACCCTTATAACCCTGTAGTACAATTTTTACATAGAATAACACAACCAGCTTATTCTTTAGTTAGAAGATATATTAAAACTGATTTTAATGGTTTAGATTTAGCACCATTAGTAATAATTATATCATTACAAATTTTAACAGTTATAATAACTACTATGTTAAGATCATTGTAAAATCAATTTTATAAAAAGAGTTTAAAAATAAATTTTTATCTCTTTTTATAAATAAGTGGTTGAGCATTTTTATATATAAGTTTTAAATTACCCTCCCCTATCTCTTTTTTAAATTTAACTAGATAGTAGTCTTTCCATCTGTTGTGAATAGCAATAAATTTTGAAAATCTATTGTTATACTTCAATTTTTCTACTATTATAGGTTTTACACCATTTAATGTAATATTAATTTTATTGTCTTTTAAATTTTTGTTTTTTATATATCTCTCTAAATAAAAATTTTCATATTGATTATTTTCATCTAATTTCAATTCGTTTAGATATATTACAGATAATAACCCTAGTAATTTTCCTTTACTTTTAATCTCTACACTTTTTAAGCTAGATATACTAAGTTCTTGTTTTTTGCTTAAATTAAATTGAGTAAAAGCATTTCTACTAGAACAACTGTTGAATAATAAAGCTATACATATTAAAAAAAGATATTTCATTCTAAATCCTACAAATAATGAAAAGAATTATATCTTATTAATATGCTTTTTAATGAGTATTTTGTATAATCTGATAAATTTTAATACAAAGATGTATATTGAAAAAAAGACTAGCCGTTGCATTTACTGGACCTTCCAATAGTGGTAAGACTACTCTTATATTAAAAGTAGCTAGAAAACTGATTCATGAGTATAAAAAAGAAGTTGCTATTGTTAAACATGATCCATCAGATAAAGCAAGATTTGATGTTGCTGGAAAAGATAGTTATAAATTTTCAGATACTGGAGCAGAGGTTATTGTCACATCACCTACAAGAACAACTTATTTTTCTAAGAGAAATAAAGATTTAGATGAGATGATTAAATTATTTGATAAATTCGATATTTTGTTGGTTGAGGGATTAAAAAATCTCCCTTTACCTCGTATTAGTATTTTTAGAAACTCTTTAGATAGTGACTATTTTCCATATATGGATGCCCTAGCTATTGATAATTCTATTGATATTAAAAATTATAATTTATCAAAAGATATAGATATTTTAGATCTAAACAATCCAGATGAAATTATTTCATGGATATTACAAAATGCAAAGGAAGTATAAATGAGAGAAATATTTGATGCAATTCAAAAAAGTGCTATAAGAATTAAAGATGCTATAGATGTTAAAGATATAGGCTATTCACAACAAGAAAATAGTTCTGGAGAAACTCAACTTCAACTAGATATTCAATGCGATATGATTATTGAAGAAGAATTTTCAACAGTTTTAACTGTTAATACAATCGCTAGTGAAGAGAAAGAGCATGAAGAAGTTTTTCATAAAGATGCTAAATACTTTATAGCTTATGATCCTCTTGATGGTTCATCTTTAGTTGATGTAAATTTAAGTGTTGGTTCTATTTTTGGTATCTATGAAAATAGTTTTGGTGCTGAAAATATGGTAGCAGCTTGTTATGTTGTTTATGGTCCTAGAGTAGAGATGGTTTTTACTGAAAATAAAACAAAATTATATCTTCTTCAAAATGGTGAATTTGAATTTGTTAAAGAGATTCGTTTAAATGAAAAAGGTAAACTTAATGCTCCTGGTGGAACTCAACAAAATTGGGAAAGTTACCATAAAAAAATGGTAGATAGTTTTTTTGCTGAGGGTTACCGTTTAAGATATTCTGGTGGTATGGTTCCAGATTTACACCAAATCTTACTTAAAGGTGGTGGACTTTTCTCTTACCCTCGTACTTCTGATAAACCAGATGGTAAACTTCGTAAACTTTTTGAAGTTTTCCCTTTTGCATTTATATATCAAAAATCTGGTGGTGATGCGATAGATGGTCAAAATGATTTAATGTCATTGCCATTTGCTCATATACATGATACTTCACCATGTTTTTTCGGCTCAAAATATGAAATTGCAAGAGTAAAAGAAGTATATGCAAGAGAATCATAATCAGAAGTGGGATAAATTTGAGCAACATCTTGATGAGATGATTCTCAAACTTAAGAGATGTCAAGAAGATAAGAATCTAAAAAGTTGTAGTGATTGCGAAAATTATTTAGATTGTGAACTTAGAAGTGATTATATCAAATCTGTTTACAACAGTATGTCTAAAGGCGAAACTGGTGGATTTGAGTTTTAAAATTAATTATTATATAAATAAAGGAAGATTAAATTGAGTAAATATATAACGACACCTATATACTATGTAAATGGCGAAGCTCATATTGGGCATGCTTATACAACTTTTATTGCAGATACAATGACAAGATATGAAAAATTAAAAGGTAATGATACTTATTTTTTAACTGGTACAGATGAACATGGTCAGAAAATAGAAGAATCTGCTAAAAAAAATGGTAAACCTACACAAGAATTTGCAGATGAAATTAGTGCAACCTTTAAAAACTTATGGGATGAATTTGATATAGATTATGATAAATTTATAAGAACTACTGATGAAAATCATATGATTGGAGTTAAAAAAGCTTTTGAAAAGATGTATCAAAAAGGTGATATTTATAAAGATTTTTATGAGGGTCATTATTGTGTAAGTTGTGAGACATTTTTTCCAGAAACTCAATTAATTGACGGTGAGTTTTGCCCTGACTGTGGAAGAGCAACAAGCATTGTAAAAGAAGAGAGTTACTTTTTCAAACTATCTAAGTATGAAGATAGACTTTTAAAACATTATGAAGATAATCCAGATTTTATCTTACCTCGTTCAAGAGCAAATGAAGTTATAAACTTTGTAAAAGGTGGACTTCGTGACCTTTCAGTTACTAGAACATCTTTCTCTTGGGGTGTGAAAATGCCAGAATCATTAAATGATGATAAACATGTTATGTATGTTTGGTTAGATGCCCTTATGAATTATGTTACTGCATTAGGTTATGGTACTGATGATGCAAATATGAACTATTGGCCAGCTAGTACACACTTTGTTGGTAAAGATATTTTAAGATTCCATGCTATATATTGGCCAGCATTTTTAATGTCACTTGATATGCCTTTGCCAGAACATATCGGTGTTCATGGTTGGTGGACTAGAGATGGTGAAAAAATGAGTAAATCAAAAGGTAATGTTATCGCACCTAAAGAGGTTGCCGATGCTTATGGTGTTGAAAATCTAAGATATTTTATGCTTCGTGAAGTTCCATTTGGTCAAGATGGTGATTTTTCTCAAAGAGCATTTATAGATAGAATCAATTCCGAACTTAGTAATGATTTAGGGAATCTTTTAAATAGAATCATTGGTATGAGTGGTAAATATAGTGATTTTGTTATAGATAGTGTAGATGTTGAGAAATATCATTCTAAAGAGTTAAATTCAATGAATGATGTATTATCAAATCTTGATGATTTTATGCAGAATATGCAAACTCATAGATATTTAGATGAATTATGGAAACTTTTTTCTATAGGAAATAAAGCTATAGAAGAGTATGCTCCTTGGGCTAAAATGAAAGAGGATAGAAAAGATGAAGCACTTGCTACAGTTGCATTAGTTGCAAATATTTTAGCAAAAGCTTCAATTATGCTTAGTCCTGTTATGCCAAAAACTACAGAAACTATTGCTGATGCCCTTAATTTTAAAATAGATAATAAATCATACAATGAATTAGTTATAGATAAAAAACTATTGGAATCTTTTACAATAAAAAAAGTACCACCTTTATTTCCTCGTGTTGAAGAACCACTAATGAATGAAGTAGTAGAGGATGAAGTAAAACCTTCTAAAAAAGATACAAAAAACAAAAAACAAAAATCAGATTCTAATAAAGATGAAAAAGATAATCTTATAGAAATTGGTCAATTTTTTGAAACATCTTTAAAAATAGGAACAGTTATAGAAGCTGAAGAAGTTCCAAAATCTAAAAAACTTTTGAAACTACAAGTTGATATAGGAGATGAAACACCAAGACAAGTTGTTGCTGGAATTAAAGAATTTTATAGTGCAGAATCTTTAGTTGGAACACAAGTTTGTGTTGTTGCAAATCTAAAACCTGCAAAACTTATGGGTATGATCTCTGAAGGTATGCTTTTAGCAGCTAAAGATGAAGATGGTTTATGTTTAGTTAGACCTGAAAAACCTAAAAAAGCTGGTACACCGATTGGATGAGATTAGAAAATATACTTGCACTTACTCATGGACGACTTGTAAATGATCCATTTGTAAAACTTTTTGATAATATTGTTTTTGATTCAAAGGCTGTAAAAAGGGGTGACCTTTTTATAGCTTTTAAAGAAGAGATGATTGAAGATGCAATATTTAATGGTGCTTATGGTGTTATGTTTGATAAACCAACACAAATAACAGATGATGAGATTGCATGGATAAAAGTGAAAGATTGTGAAATATCTTTAAAAAAACTATTAAGGTTTATTTTAGTTGAAAAAAGCATTAGAACATACAAGTGTAATGAGATAATTTTAAAACTTGCATTACAAACAGTCACAGAACAAAATTTTATAATTATTCACGGTGAAATAAGACAAATATATAAAAAACTATTAAACATAGATAATAACTCTATTATACTATTCTCCCCTACCCTATCAGATGAAGATATATTTACTAATATTAATACAATTCCAAAAAATACAAAAAAATTAATAACATTAAAAGAACATACACTTTTTGAAATATCTTTTATTTATGAAAATATATTTTATGAGAGGCAACAATTATCTCCATTTTTTATTCCATATCTTGAAATATTATTTAACTTCTATAAAGAACTAAATATCAACTTTAGATTAAAAAAATTTACTCAAATAAATAACTTTGAAATATCTTTCATAAATAAAAATTTTGAACTTAAAGATTTTGGGTCTACAGATAGAGTTCTTATATTTGAACATAATCAAGAGTTTGTTAAATCAGAAATAGAGTATTTAAAAAATAATGCTACTTGGGCAAAAATAATTTATATACTGCCATCATCAACTAAAATAAAATTAGCAACTAATATATATAGATATAATAATTCAAATGAAATTTTAGAAATTTTAAGAAAAACCAAATTTAATTTTGCTCTAATAGTTGGTGTAGATAAATCTATACTACCAACATCATTTAGTAGACAAACTCAACTAACTTTAGATTTATAAAAATTAATTATACATTACCAAATTTACTAACTACTCTACCTATAACTTCTATCTCATTAATATTTAATGTTTGAGTAGAATAAACTGGATTGTCAGATATAATATCTATTTTACCATCCATCCTTTTTTCAATTCTTTTTATAAATAATCCTGCTTCAGTTCTCAATGTAAAAATACCACCATTATGTAGATCTGTTTTAGCTCTATTTATAAATATAATATCATTATAACTAAATGTTGGTTCCATAGAATCACCTGTTACATTAATAGCTTCAATAGTTTTTAATTGATTTTCACCACCTAGCATAGTTATAAATTGTTCTGGAATTTTTAAATCCTCTGCTTTTTCACCATCAACATCACTTCCACCACCAGCAGAAGCATTTACATCATTAAAATATTTAATCATATAAAATTTATTTGTTGCTTCAACAAGACTTTCAGGCGATTGACCATAAAGTAACCAATTTATAGATATAGATTTCAATGCACAAAAATCTAATAATTCAGTAAATGGTATCTTGTCTCTTTTCTTCATAGTAGCAAAGTTCATTTGTGATATTCCTAAAACATCAGCCACATCTTTATCAAATACTTTCTTACCTTTAAAATCAGCAGAAACTATATTTTTTATCTCTTCAACTATCTCTATAAATTTATTCATAAAAAACCTCTCCAATAACTTATTAGAGTATTATAATGTCTTTTTGTCATAAAGTCAAAGAAACAATGTCAAAATGAAATATTATTCTGATTTTTCGAGGTCTTTTTGTTTTTTTAATTCATCTAAACGAAACTGTTCCTCTCTAATAGCAGATTTATTTTTGTGGTAACCACCAAAAACAAAAATCATAAAAAGTATAAAAAGTATAAGCATAATACCATCAACAAATGAGTTCATTAAGCTTTCTCAAAAGTTGAAAAATTTTGTCTAATTGCATCATATAAAACAATACCTGTACTTATAGCTAGATTTAAACTTCTACCATCTTTTGTCATTGGTATAGTTATGTTTTGTTCTTTATACTTATTTAAAATATTTTCTGGAATTCCAGCTGTTTCACTTCCAAAAAATATAAAATCACCATCTTTAAATGAAGCTTCAAAATATGGTTTATCTGTTTTAGTAGTTGCAAAATAAGCATTATCTGTAATATTATTTTTTTCAAAAAAATCATCAATAGATTCCCAAACATATAAATCTAATTTATCCCAATAATCAAGCCCTGCTCTTCTTACTGCTTTTTCATCTATATCAAAACCGATTGGTTTAATCAGATGTAGCTTAGCACCTGCATTGACACATAATCTGCCAATAGCCCCTGTATTATTTGGTATTTGTGGATTAACTAAAACTAAATTAAACAAATGTTCTCCATTAAATTATTTTAAAAAATTACTGTTTTATTTGCATAAACAAAAATCCTATCTTCTAGTGCAAGTTTTAATGCACGAGATAGAACAACTTTTTCTACATCTTTACCAGATCTTTGCATATCTTTCCAACTATAAGCATGATTGATATGTTTAACCTCTTGTGCTATTATTGGACCTTCATCAAGATTATTATTAACAAAGTGTGCTGTTGCACCTATAATCTTAACACCTCTTTCATATGCTTGTTTATACGGATTTGCTCCAATAAAAGCAGGTAAAAATGAGTGATGGATATTTATAATTTTATCTTCAAAAGTTTGAACAAATGTTGGAGTTAAAATTCTCATATATTTAGCCAACACAATATAATCTATATCATTATAACTTTTTATACATTCAATAATCTTTGCTTCATGCTCATCCCTATCAAGATTTTCATGTGAAATAGTGATAAAAGGAATATCAAATTTAGTTACTAAAGATTCAAGTTTATCATAATTTGAGACAACTGCTAAAATATTTGCTTCAAGTTCTCCAGCTTCATGACGAATTAAAATATCACCTAAAGCGTGCATCTCTTTAGTTACCATAAGTATAATATTTTTCTTTTTTGGTTCAATAACTTCAACACTAGAATCTTTAGGTAAAATTTCTATAATCTCTTTTTTTAAATCATTTAAATTAACATCACCATCAACAACACTTCTCATAAAAAATTTATTGTTATCTTTATCTACAAATTCATTATTTGAAAGTATATTTAGATCATACTTATAAAAAATACTAGAAACATTATGTACTATACCTTTTTCATCATTAGCATCTATTAAGATTCTATATGCACTCATTCTACATTACCTTTTTTTAAAAGTTCTATTCTACTCTCTGTTGTTGCTAAAACATACTCTAAATAATTTAAAGTAATATCTATTTTAGCTTCTATATTTGTATTGTTAGGTGCCTGAAAACCCTCAAACAACACTAATAACCTTTCTCTAATTGAGTTTAAATATATCAGTTCTGTATCTATCTTAGGTTTAAAATCATCTTCTTTTTCTTCAATTTTAGGAGTTTCAATCTCCTCTCTTATTTCAGTTTCTTCAACTTTTGCTTTTTCAACTCTTCTAACTTTAAATTCAATTGGCTTCTCTTGTTTCTTTGAAGGTATCTCTTCCATCTCTGCTAAAGTTGATAATATTACATCTTTTAGTTCCATGATTTTAGTAACCACCTTTCAAATTCATTAAACTCCACTTCAGAGTCCATTTTTAAAAAAAAATCTTTCATCTGATTATTTACACCAAGAAATTTTTTTCTCATACCAGATAATCTTCTTATAGCAATTTTTGCATCACTATTTAATGGATCTTTTTTCAATATCTCTTTATAAATCTCCAAAGCCTCCTCTTTAAGACCTTGAAGTTCATAAATATTTGCTAAAGTAAGAGTTTTCATCTAAAATTTAATGATTATCTTTCAATATAGTTTGCTATAATTGAACCCATTTCACTTGTAGAACAAACCTCTTTAGCATCAAACTGAGATAAATCTTGTGTTCTGTAACCTTCATTTAAAGCTTTTTTAATGGCATCATCTATCTTATCAGCAGCTACAATTTCACCAAGAGCATATCTCAACATCATTGAAGCAGAAGCTATAGTAGCGATTGGGTTAGCTATACCTTGACCAGCAATATCTGGAGCAGAACCATGAATAGGCTCATAAACACCTATCTTATCACCAACAGATGCTGATGGTAAAAGACCAATAGAACCACAAAGCATAGAAGCTTCATCACTTAAAATATCACCAAAAATATTTCCAGTAAGCATAACATCAAACTGTTTTGGATCACGGATAAGTTGCATAGCTGCATTATCTACATACATATGAGAAAGTTCAACTTCTGGATACCCTTTTGCTACCTCTTCCACTGTTTCTCTCCAAAGTTGAGAAACATCTAAAACATTAGCTTTATCGATAGAACATACTTTTTTACCTCTTTTCATAGCTATTTTAAAAGCATGATGTGAGATTCTTACTATCTCATCACGAGTATAAACCATAGTATTCCAACCCTTATCTTCTGTACGACCTTTAGGTTCACCAAAGTAGATACCACCAATAAGTTCACGAACAACCATAATATCAACACCCTGAATGATGTTAGGTTTTAATGAAGAGGCATTGATTAGTTCATCATATACAACAGCAGGGCGAAGATTTGCATAAACACCTAACTCTTTACGAAATCTTAAAAGTCCACTTTCTGGTCTTTTTTCACGAGGAAGATTGTCCCATTTTTCACCACCGATAGCTCCAAAAAGTACAGCATCTGATGATAATGATTTAGTGATAGTCTCTTGTGGTAAAGGATCACCAGTTATATCATAAGCAGCTCCACCCATTAAAGCTTCATCATAAGAAAAATCAAAATCACAACAAGATGAAACAGCATCTAAAACTTTTACAGCTTCTTCTATAATCTCTGGACCTATCCCGTCACCTTTAATTAGTGTTATTTTATATGTTTTCATTATTTACCTTTAATTTCATTTTGTGCAAAGTTCATTAAACCACCTGCATCTATAAGCTCTTGCATAAAAGCTGGTATCGGTGTGAAGTTGTATGTTTTGTTAGTAGTTTTATTTGTAATTGTACCAGCATCCATATTTACAACTACTACATCACCCTCTTTTATCTCTGCACTCTCTGGTAATTCAAATATAGGTAATCCCATATTAAAAGCATTACGATAAAAAATTCTTGCAAATGTTGGTGCAATGATAGCAGCAACTCCAGCAGCTTTTAATGCGATCGGGGCATGTTCACGAGAACTACCACAACCAAAATTTTCACCGGCAACGATAACATCACCTATATTCATATTGTTTACAAACTCTGGATCAGCATCTTCCATAACATGTTTTGCTAACTCTTCTGGAACAGATGTATTTAAATAGCGAGCTGCTATAATTAAATCAGTATCAATATCTTTTCCGAATCTCCAAACTTTACCTTCAATATTTGCTTTTTGCATATAAAATCCCTAAGTGTAATTTCTAAATAATTCCGCCATTATATCTAAAATGTCGTTTTTTTTTATAAATGATAAATTAATTCTAAAATTAAATATATAAATATATAAAAAAATTAATTTAATAATACAAAACTTAAAGTAAATATCAACGCTACTTACGATACAATCCAGTATATTTATAAAAGGATTAAAATGAAAAGAATAACTAAAATATTTACTGTTTCGGTAGTAGCTAGTATGTTACTTGTTGGTTGTGGATCATCTAGCGATGGTTCTTCTACAGATAGCACTTCACCTACAACAACAAACCCGACAACCGATGTAACTGTTGAAAGAGGTAAAGTGTATGATGCTAATGTTACAGATGCCAACGGTACAGTTGCGACTGAGATAAATGGTACAAATATATATAGCTTTCCAACAACTCCTGTATACCCTATCACCGTGTCAAATGGTTGGATTGATGTTGATGGTGATGGTAATATGACAACAGCAGATGTTATGTTAGATTCAAATATGACATCATACTCAAATGTTGTAACACCAGTAACTACATATATATCAGATGAAAATAAAACTATAAGAGAACAAAGATTAGCTAGATTAGCACAAGATGCAAATCTTACTGAAGATGATCTTTTAAAAGTACCATCAGAATCTTCTGTAGATGCTATAGCTTTACATAATGCTGTATATACACACTTAAAAGATAATACACAAGATATTAACACAACTTACCATGATTTAAAAGATTATTATCATCAATCATTAGTTGATCAAAACCTTTCATCTAATGAGGTTGCTATCCATATGGAGGAGGAAACTATACATAACACTTTAAATAATGAAGTTGAACATGTTACTGAATCTGACATAGAGGAACACAATTTAAAAATTGAACAGCATGATACTAAAGTAGATATGAATGAACAACATGATAGTAAGATTGATGATAATATTACAAATAGTTCAGATCATAAAATAGATATAAATGTAACAAATGATTCTAATTACGAAGATATGAATAATCAACCTGATATTAAGATTGATAATAATATTACAAATGGTTCAGATCATAAAGTAGATACAAATGTAACAAATGATTCTAACTATGAAGATATAAATAATCAACCTAATACTAAAACAGATAATAATTCTGATAATAAAGTAACACATAGTTCAGATAATTCTACAGATGTAAAAGAACAACCTGATACAGAAAAACAACCTAACACAAACGATCAATTTAAAAATAATCATTAAATTAATCTATAAAAGATACCTATAAAATTTTAGGTATCTTTCTCATTAAATAATTTTATTGTATAATCCGTTCAAATAACAGAGGTAACTATGCAAACATTTGGAAAATTCGCTACAAAGCACGATATTGAATACTTAACAGAACATTATATTTATATAAATGAAAAAAATGAAGATAGAACAGATAAGCTTATCACACAAGATGAGTTTGAAGCTATGCTTAAAAAGAAACGAAAAACAGTAGCTGGAACTATATTTTTATATAATCCTACTATTTGCCCTATTGGGTATAACACTGATTCTAGATTAGAGGAACAAGGGTATGAATTTGATGGTAATTTTACAGAATTAAAATTTAACAATATGATGAATCTTTTTTCTGCTTCTATCAGAGATGGTTATAGAGGTAAACTTATAGAGATAAAATACCTTTTTAACATAAATAAAGAAAATATTGAACCAACTCCTATACTTGAAGAGTTTGATTCTGATTTAGATAGATATACAAGTAACCAACTTACTCGCTACGATAAAGAACTTAATTATCAAGATTATTTAAATATTCGTCTTAGTGGTAAGTTTGTATATTTTGGAAGTGGTCATAAACATGATAGACACCATAAAGAGATTATCACTTATGCTAGAAACTTAGCATCACAAGCAGTTAAACTTGGTAAAGAAGTTTACTTTACTCACGATAAAAACTATGATGCTGATGAGTGTGTAGATATAGCTTACTTTTTATCTCCATTAGCTGTAGGTAAGATAAAAGAGAAAAGAATCAATGCTTTTAAAAATGCTTTTAGAACTTGCCCACCAACTATTCAAAAACTAGGCTAAATCTCTCCATCTCTCCAAGCAGTAAGTGCTTGGTGCAGAGATTCAAACCCACTATCTTTACCAATTATATAAATTTCATCTAAAACATAACAACATACATCACCATTTGGTTCAAGTAAAAATATAGCATACTCTTCACAGCTAAAAGATTTATCTTTAGATATAACTCGTCTTTCATCAACTATATCATTTATCTCTGGTACTTCATCATACTCAACATCTAAAAGTTTTTTACCATCACTTACAAAAACTGCCATCGCAATACCCCTTTATCTTCTTCTAGCCCAACGAGCGAAAAATCTTGCTGGTGAGATTCTATCACTAATTTTTTTATTATATAAAATATTATCTTTTAAAATTTTAGCTAAATATGGTGCTAAAACAAACCCATAACCACCATTTCCATTTATCATATACAGATTTGTGTAATATTTATAGTTTTCATAATTTTGTTTTTTCATTTGAAGTCTTAGATTCTTACAAGCTAAAGTATTATCTGAAATAACTAACTTTCCAACTAAAGGCATATAATCGTAAGAACCAGATCTTAAACCAGTATAATCTCTTATAACTTCTATATCATCTAACTTTATAGTTTTTGATGCTTTTTCTAGTAACTCTTTTCTACCTTTTTCTATATCGTAAGGTTCTTTAGATGTTTGTGGATGGTAATGAACATCATGTGTTGCTCCTATTGCCAATACACCATCTTTACTTGGTGAGATAGAAACGAACTGATGTAAAGAGTAACTATTTTTAGTTGTAGTTTTTATATCTATACGATGACCCCAAACACCACTAAGTTTTATATATGGCTCTTTTACTATATGTTCATAAGCACCAGTTGCTAAAACAATATTTTTTGCTTTATAAATATCATCTATAATCCAAACACCATCTTTATAAACTATATCTTGCACTTTATGCTTTATAAATGTAGCACCATCTACTAATGCTTCACACATAGGTTTAGCATCTATGATAGCTGTATCTAGCGAGATAGTTTCTTCATCATATTTATTATCTATATTTTTAAGTTTAAGTGTAGTATTTTGTTTAAAAAATCTTAACATCTCAGCATCAGATTTATCTTTAGCTATATGTATAAGTTGAGTTTTTGTGAAATGTTTAGCAAAGTTCTCACCATAAAATTTCATAGAATAATCAAAAGCATCTTGAAGTAACTCTTTTAACTCACCAAATTTTGAGAACTTAGGTGATATAAAAGCACCAGCAGCACCACTACCACCATTAGCTATATCTCCCATATCAAAAATTACAACTCTCTTACCCTCTTGTAAAAATTCATATGCTAAAGTTGTACCATTTATACCAGCACCAATTATCGCTACATCATACATATTTATACTCACTATTGAAAAATTTATTATACTTTTTACATAAGTATAGCCTAATAATTCTCTTTCTTAAACTGTTCTAACCACTCTGTATCAGTCTCTTTTGATTTTTCTTTTTGAACAAGTAAAGAATCTATGATACTTATGAGTGTATCTTCATCCATAAACTCTAATAAATCTGGGTTTATAGCTGTTGATTTTACATTATCATACGAGTTTAAAAGTTCTTGTATATCTTTTATAAGTTTTGTTTTTCTTTCCAATTTTATACCTTTTTAGAGATTCTACATAAATAAAATTTAATTTAGATAAAATTCCAACTATCAAATAAGGAAATTTAATTATGAGCGAACAAGAGAAAAACAAAAACAACCCTCTTCATGGTGTAAAACTAAAAGATATTTTAGAAAAGTTAGTAAAACATTATGGATGGAAAGAGTTAAGTAACCGTATAGATATAAGATGTTTTATGTTTGACCCAACTATAAACTCTAGCTTAAAGTTTTTAAGAAAAACTCCATGGGCTAGAACTAAAGTTGAAGATCTATATATAAATTTAGTATCAGATACTAAATAGTAAAAGTAAAACTGGCAATAGTAGCAAATCGGCTACTATTGCCATAAACATAGCTATCATAGTTAAAAGACCAAAATAGATAGTTGGTATAAAGCTAGATAGGGTAAGGATACAAAAACCTATGATAATGATAGTTGATGTATAAAACATAGCTGTACCTATACTAGCATGAGATCTAAACATAGCATCTTTAGCATCTTTAGTATTTTTATACTCAGATGTGAATCTATATATATAGTGAATAGTATCATCAACTGCTATACCGATACTAATAGCTGCAATGGTTATAGTCATCATATCTAAAGGTATATTCATCCAACCCATAAAACCAAAAATCACCCCAACAGGTACTGCATTTACTATAATCGCTATAGTTGCTATTTTTAAGTTTCTAAAAAGTGCTAAGAACATTAAAAACAATATAATTACAACTACACCTATAGTTTTTATTTGAGAGTTAAAAAGCGATTGAAGCATATTGTTATAAATAACCAAAAGGTTCGATACCCTAAACTCTTCATAGTTTGAATTTAACATCGTTGTTAAATCACTATTTATTTTTTTAAGGAATAAGTTTCTTTTTAAACCTTTTTGAGAATCTATAATTCTAGTGCTTATTCTTACTCTATTATTTTTAATATCAACATATGGCGATAAAATAATCTTTTTATATTTTTGAGGTAACTCTTTATATAAAAGTGCTAAAGTGAAACTATCTGCCTCTTTACCACCATTCAATGTTTTTATAACCTCACCCATTGTAGCTAATGATAAAACTTTTCCTATAGGTTTTAAAGAATCTAAATAGTGATGAACCTTTTTTATATTTTCCATCTTTGTTTGTGTAAACCAGTATCTAGTTTTATCCTCTTGTGTCTCTTCAAACTCATCTGCAAACTCATCTAGTTCAGAATCATCTCCACTTGATACAACATCAACATCTACACTATTGTCATCTTTAAAAGTCAAAATAACATCAAGTGGAGTTGTACCACCAAGTTTTTGATCTATAAGAGCCATACCTTCATAAATCTCTGTATTTTTTTTGAAATAATTTATAAAACTATTTTCAACTTGTAATTTACTAGCTCCAGTAATAGAAAATATTATTATCAATAAAGTAACTGCTAATATACTTTTTTTATAGTTATATGCTATATTTGCTACTTTAGATGTAAAAGGTTTTTCTGAGTTATCAAAATGCTCATCATCATGTTTGTCAAACAAAATCAAAATTGTTGGAAATAGTAAAAATGTTGTAATTAAAGAAACAACTATACCAAGAGTCATCATCCAACCAAAATTCATAATAGGTACAATACCACTAATCACTAAAGAACTAAAACCTGCCATAGTTGTAACAACAACAAAAAATGATGGTTTTGCCATAGAGGTTACAGTCTCTAGTAATAGTTCTCTTTGAGATTTATCATCATTTTCAGAGTGAAGTTCTTTATACTTTATGATAAGGTGAACAACAAGTGACATTGTCATAATAACTTGAAGTGATATATAGTTTGATGATACTAATGATATTTCCCATCCAAAAAGACCTAAGAATCCACTTGTAATTATAACAGATATAACAGATATAAAAAGTGCTAAAACAACCCATCTTATCTTTTTAAGTAGCACATATAGTATAATTACCAACAATACTAAGATAACAAGTCCAAATGTTTTCAAATCTGATTTTACAAACTCTATCATATCATCAGCTATCATATCTGCTCCACCTAAGTGAAGTTTTATATCTGGATTCTTACTCATAAAATCATCTAATATATCTCTTATCTCTACTATAGATTTATGAGTTTTTACCCTTATAATATCTCTATATTGTTTTAAATCTCTTTTAGCTTGTTCATAAAGTAGATTCTCTTTTTCTGTTAAACCTTTTTCATTTTTTAATTTTACAAACTTATTTCTATTTTTTATGAGTGTAAAATATTTTTCATCCCTTTTAAGATTTACCGAGATAACTGTAGTTTTAAAATCATCACTAACTAAGTTATCTTTATATATAGGGCTATTTAAAAACTCTTTTTTTACTAGCTTTTTGTCTATATTTTTAGTTTCTAATGTTGGTATATCTTTAACTAACTCTTTTAATGGTTTTGGTGGGGATTGTAACAAAGGAACATTTACTATAGAGTTTATATCTTCAACAATATCTACTTTTCTTATTTTACTACTTAAATCTTTGATATTTTTGATATTTTTATCATCTAAAAGGTTATCTTTCACACTATAAACAACAACTAAAAAATCTGGAACTTTAAAAGTTTCTGCTATCTCTCTTGTAAATGCTAAATCTTTATCACCCTCTAAAAGTAAAGATTCAGCACTAGCATCTATATCTAGTCTTAATGCAAAAGTAACCATTAAAGCTACAAAAATACTCATAAAAGTTAAAAAAACTTTTGGATATTCTAAAATATAATTTTTATATAATTTTTCTAACATATTTTACTTATTAAATGATTTCATTAAATCATAGATAGATTTAGTTCTTAAAAACTCTCTAAATTGTGCTTGATCTGCTTTTAAAATACTAACACCAGAGATCTCAACATCAAAAATCAACCATCTATCTTTATCTTCTTTTTGTTTTCTTGATTTATAAAATTTATATATAACCTCAAACTTACCATCACTACTAACTAAATCAGTCACAAAATAGATTCTATTCTTTTTCGGTTGTTCGATTTTTTGTACTTTGATTTTTTCACCATTATAAGCATCTAACTTTGATGAATATGAGTGTTGCATCCTTTTAACATAAAGTCTAGTAAACTCTTTTCTATCTTTTTTACTTAGATTGATCCACGCTCTTTTACCTAAACTTAGTTTTGTCATAAGTTCAAAATCGAACATCGGTGTTACTGTTTGTGTGATTTTAAGATTTCTTTGATCTTTTGTTAATGATTTATCTTCAACAATTTTAACAACATCACTAATCTTATTTAGTAGATGATTCTTTAACTCTAACTGCTCATTTGCAAATAAACTCTGGTTCAGTATAAACATACTAAACATAACTAAAAATATTTTTACCATTTTATTCCTTTATCATCTTATCTCGATGTTGTTCATAAACATCTCTTAAGTATGGGTATAAGTCTACCACATCCTCTTTTAATTTTGAGTAGTTTTGTATATTTAATGAAAATTCATTTATATTTTCATAAGACTTAACACTCAAATATTCACCCCAAGTATCTGTAAGAGTAACCCAGTTTCTATCTTTATAGTCAATGACACTTAAATATGAATCTCCATACATACCTGTCATATCTCTAAGGTTAGATGGACCAAAAAGTGGTAACACTATATGTGGTCCACTACCAACCCCATAAAAACCAAGAGTTTGACCTAAATCTTCAGGGTGTGCTTTTATATGAAAGTAGCTTTTTGCTGGATCAAAGAAACCTAAAACACCTATGGTTGTATTTATAACAAACCTTTGTGTTTCATCAAAACTATTTTTAAATTTACCTTGTAAAACATTATTTACCACTCTAGGGGGATAATAAATATTTTTAAAAAAGTTAGATACACTTTTCCTAACTTCAATATTTAAAACTTTTTTATACCCTTTTGCTACAGGAGTTAAAACATTTGTAATTAATTTATCATTAAATGATGTCATAATCCTGTTATAAGATTCAAAAGGATCGTACACTTTTTTAACTGTTGTTTCATCCTCAAAATCATCAAAAAGATCATCATCCTCTTGTGATAGTTGATGCTCTTTCATATCTTTAGGGTGACTTAGTTTTGTTGAACTACATCCACTAAAAATTATAAATATAAAAAACAATAAACTAAATATTCTCAAATTTACAACCTTTCTATGCACTGTGATTTTATAAAAGTTAGCGATTATATATGATATGCTATAAAAACCATATTAAAAAAATAAAATAATAATGGTAAAATACTATAAAATTTCTAAAGTAGGTGTTATGTTAGCTAAATTCATTTTATTTTTAACTTTATTTTCTCAACTATATTCAAACCCAATTTTAAATAAAACTTACTATACAAAATCAAACAAAGTTATGTTATCTGATATAGTTACAAATGTTAAAAAAGATACTCAACTTTTTCAAATTGAAAAGTATAGACATTCAAAAAAGATAAGTTCTAAAAAACTTATAGTTTTACTAAAAAAATATGGTTACGATAACTATAAATCAAAATATAGATTTGTAAAATTTGCAAAAAAAAGTGATATAGATATATCAAAAATTAAAAAAAGTATAAAAAACTTTTACCATGAGCATTACAAAAATATAAAAATTAAAAATATTATGATAGAACCTAGAGGTTATATAGAAACTTTACCAAAAAAATATAGTATTCATATACCATCAAGATCATACCTATCAAATGTTGGAACTATAAATATAAAAACATTACAAAATAAGAAATTCTTTTTTGATTATACTCTTGATGCAACTATAAACTCATTTATAGCAAGAAAAAATATAAAAAGAGGTACTGAATTAACTCCATTTAATACTAAAGAGGTAAATATTGTTTTATCTAAAGTTAGGGCTACTCCTATACAAGTTATACATAAAACTACACTTCAAGCAAGAAACCATATAAAAAAAGATAAAATATTAACAATTAGAGATGTAGTGATATTGGATGTTGTAAAAAGAAATAGTATGGTAGTTGTGGTTTTAAACAACTCAAACATATCTATAACATTTAATGCCAAAGCTCTTCAAAATGGTAAAAATGGTGATATAATAAATATTCAAAAAACTAATGGCAAAAGATTAAAAGCTAGAGTTATCGGTAGAAATAGAGTGGAGATTCAATGAGTATAAAAAAAATAATAGTAGCTACAAGTGGTGCTAGTGGTGTGAACTTAGGTTTAAAAACTCTAAAACTACTACCAGATTCGATAGAGAAACATTTTATAATGTCTGAAAACTCTAAAATAGTTTTAGATAAAGAGATGGATATTATAAAACATAATAACAACGATATATCAGCAAGTATAGCTTCAGGCTCATTTGGTGTAGATGGTATGATTATAGCACCATGTAGTATGAATACCTTAGCTAAAATCGCTTGTGGAATCGCTGATAATTTAGTAACAAGATCTGCTTCTGTTATGATAAAAGAGCAAAAAAAACTTATTTTAGCACCTAGAGAGATGCCATTTTCACCTATAGCATTAGAAAATATGCAAAAACTAGCCTCTTTAGGAATCATCATCGCACCACCTGTGATGGCATACTACTCTGAGCAACAAACACTAGATGAGATGGAAAACTTTATCATTGGTAAATGGTTTGATCTACTCGGAATAGAAAATAATCTATATAAAAGATGGGAATAGATATGAATCGTAAAACAGCACTATATGCCGGAACTTTTGATCCTATCACAAATGGACATCTTGATGTGATACAAAGAGCTTTAAAACTTTTTGATGAGGTTGTCATATCTGTAGCAATATCACAAGATAAAAAACCGATGTTTTCACTTGATGACAGAATAGAGATGATAAAAAAATCAACATCACATCTTAATAACTTAAAAATTATAGGATTTGAGAATCTAACAGTAGATTTAGCAAAAGAACATAATGCTACGATTTTAATCCGTGGGTTAAGAACCACAACAGATTTTGAGTATGAGATACAATTAGGTTATTTAAACAACTCACTAGATGAAGAGATAGAGACTATATACTTGATGCCAACTCTAAAAAACTCTTTTGTAAGTTCATCTATAGTTAGAACACTTATAAAGTTTAATGGGAAAAAAAATCATCTGATACCAGCAGAAGTGGAAAAATTTATAGAGGATAGAAAACAATGTATATAGCGATAGAGGGAATCGATACAGCGGGTAAAAGTACACAGATAGAAAGATTAACACAGATATATAAAGATTCTATCATCACAAAAGAACCAGGGGGAACAGAGATAGGTCAAGAGATTCGCTCAATGGTTTTAAGTGCTAAAGCACAAAGTAAAAAAGCTGAATTTTTACTATTTTTAGCAGATAGAGCAGAACATATAAAAGAGGTTATAAAACCAAATCTTGATAAGATGATTATATCTGATAGAAGTGCTGTTAGTGGTGTTGCTTATGCTTTAATAGCTGGAGATATAGATAAAAAGGAGTTAGTTAATCTGAACAACTTTGCTACTGATAATATCTACCCTCAAAAAGTTTTTTTACTTAAACTCACAAAAGAGGAATTAGAGTATAGATTATCACAAAAAGAGTTAGATGGAATCGAGCTTCGTGGAAGTGAGTATCTTCTAAAAATACAAAATGCCATTATAGAAGCTACAAAATTACTAGGATTAGAGTTAATAACTATAGATGCGACTAAAACTATAGAAAATATAACAGATGAGATAGTTAAATCAATCTAATTATCTAAATAATGGAGAAATGAAAATGCAAAAATTACCAATCGGAATCCAAACATTAAAAAAACTTATAGATGGTGATTATATCTATATAGATAAAACTCATCTAGCATTAGATTTGATAGAAAATTATCAGTATAGCTTCCTCTCCCGTCCAAGAAGATTTGGTAAAAGTTTATTTTTAGATACATTAAAAAATATATTTGAGGGTAACAAAGAGTTATTTAAAGGTTTATATATATATGATAAATGGGATTTTGAAGATAAATATCCTGTTATAAAGATAGATTGGGCTGGGGATTTTAAAACTTTAGAATCTACTAAAAAAAGAGCAATATCTATATTAAAAGAGAATCAACAAAGATTGGGAATTGAGTGTGAAAGTATTAATGATCCATCTAATTGTTTTGAAGAACTAATCCATAAAGCTTATGAAAAATACAAAAAACCAGTAGTAATTCTCATAGATGAATATGATAAACCTATACTAGACAACATAGAAGATACAAAAAGAGCATTGGAAAACAGAGACTTTTTAAGAGGTTTTTATGTGATGATGAAAGCTAATGATACCTATATAAAATTTGCTTTTTTAACAGGTATAAGTAAGTTTTCTAAAGCGAATATATTTAGTGGACTAAATATGCTAGAGGATATTAGCTTAACACCAAAGTTTGGAAATATATGTGGATACACTCAGTCAAATATAGAAAATGAGTTTAAAGAGCATCTTATTGGTGCTGATTTAAAAATGCTTAAAAATTGGTATAACGGCTATAATTTTTTAGGTGATAAGGTTTATAACCCTTTTGATATTTTACAATTTATAAAAAATGATTTTATGTTTAGAAACTACTGGTGGTTAAGTGGAAATCCTTACTTTTTAATCACTCTATTTAAAGAAAAAAACTATAATCTTCCATCTTTAGAAAATATCACTATTAGTGAAGATCTTTTGAGTACCTTTGAAATTGATAAGATAAAACTTGAAGTGTTACTATTTCAAGCTGGTTACTTAACTATAGATAAAATGATAGCATTACCTTTTGGTGGGTTTGAGTATAAATTAAGAGTACCAAACAGAGAGGTCTCAATCAGCTTAAATAATCTTTTTTTAGAGTACCTTATAGAGGAATCTGATAACCAATTTAAAAAGTCAATATATATCTCTTTAATGGAATCTAATTTAGATGAGTTGAAAAATACATTTATATCACTTTTTGCATCTTTAGCAAACAATAATTATACTAAAAATGATATAGCTAATTATGAGGGTTATTATGCTAGTATATTTTATGCTTACCTTGGTGCTAGTGGTTTAAATTTAACGGCTGAAGATGTTACTAACCTTGGAAGAGTAGATTTAACAATAGATATAGATGATAAAATCTATATTATAGAGTTTAAAGTTGATTCTGCCAATTCACTTAAACAAATTAAAGAGAAAAAATATTACCAAAAATATCTTTCATCTGAAAAAGAAGTTTATATTGTAGGTATAGAGTTCTGTAAAAAAGAGAAAAATATCGCTAGTTTTAAGTGGGAAAAGTTACTCTAATATCTAGTTTACTAAACTAGATATTATACTTATCTATTAAACTTTTTAGATTTTATATCTTCTAAAATTACAGAAGCACTGTTATCTAAATCTTGTGCTAATTCACTTGTTTTTGTAACTATCTCCAATGAATTTTTGGTGTTTTCATTTATGGAATCTATAAATAGATTAAATTTATCTAATTTATCAGCTTGAGTTTCTAAATTTTGTACTATAGAAAATATAGATTGAACTAAAGTGTTTATACTTACATTTATATTTGATAAAGAACTTTGTGTTCTCTCAGCTAATTTTCTAACTTCATCAGCAACAACTGCAAAACTACGACCATGTTCCCCTGCTCTAGCAGCTTCTATCGCAGCATTCAATGCTAGAAGATTTGTTTGGTCAGCTATATCTTCTATGATAGTTATAACACTTTTAATATCTTCAGATTGTGTAGCTACATCACTAGCTTGAGATACCATATTTGTAATATCAGAAGTTATCTCATGTGTTGCTTCAGAAACTTTTTGAGTGTTACTAGATTGACCATTAGCAGATTCTATTAAGTTTTTAACAAAATCATTTAATAGATCAGATTTTGCCATCAAATCTTCAGCATCATTTGAATTTTTAACTAACATTTTAGATATATCTTCACCAAGTTGATGTATCATATCATCGAGTTTAGAGTTACAATCTGGACAACCTGCTGTAAAGTCCATATTTGTATAAGCGATTAAACTATGCTCAACACTATTCATATCTTTACCAACGGCAGCTTCTAAGCTATCAAGCATACCATTAAACTCATTTTTCAACTCTATTAATATATCATTTTTAGTCTCAACTTCAACCCTTTGACTAATATCACCTTGAGCAACCAACTCACTTACCGATTTAATATTTAAAAAAAGTTCATCTTCATTATCAAAATTTTCAACTTCATTGACAGATTCTACACTCTCTAAAGAGATTTTTTTATCAGCAATCACTATAAAAGTCACAACTATAAAAATTAAAATTTCAAGCAAAAGTAATCCAAAAACAGTAGTTTCATTCATACCATTAAATAAAACAAACATAACACTTATAACAAAACCTAAAAACATAGGAATCATAATTTTTGTCATTATTGACAAATTTTTATACATAATCATAACCTTTATAACTTTCAATAATAAGTTTTGCCATATTAAGGCTAAATATCACTTTAAAATCTAAGTAAGAGAGTATAAACTTAACCCCTCTTGCTCTAAACATCTTTTATATTTTTTTATTATTTCTATAAGTTTTTTTATTTTCAAGTCAGAGGTATTTAAGTTTTTATACCTTTTTTGTTTTTCATACAGTTCAAAATTTTTAGATTTAAAGATTAATTTTTCAATATTATCTGGAATAAACATAGAATATTTTTTTACTTTTTTAAGCCGTGGAATAACTTTATTTAAGTATATATTTATACCAGCTAAATCATAATCACCAAAATGTATATACTCATTTTCTATATTTTCTATCCATTTCAGCATATATGAATTTATCACAACAAATAAGTAATTTTTATCTTCAAAAAATTGTTTATAATTTTTAGCAAACCAAATTACTTGATAGTTTTCTACACCAACTATTATAGTGTCTTCAAAAATATTTATCTTTTGAGTATGAAATAAAAAATAACCCATACCATTTTGTGGATAAATAGTTACTATATTGTCATCTATATTTATATCTATATTTTTTAATGAAGAAACATATAACCCTTTTAAACTTGCTGATGTTTTTGCTTTTGTATTTGAAGTATATTTTTGAATCACATCCCTTGATGGAGTTGAATCAAATATATTTGTTATATAATCTCCTATCTCATCTATAGAGTTGATATGATAATGAAAGTGGTTTAAAAATCTAAAAATATTTTCACTTTTTATAAGATTTATATATCTAACTTTTGCTGTTCTTTTACCACTCTCTATACTTCCATTTTGCTTTAAAGCACTAACAATATCTTTGTTTTTAAATTTGCCTTCAGTTATAACACCCTCTTCCAGCAAAATCTTTAAATTCAAAAAATCTTGTTTATTTATCTTCAATTATATCTCCATTTTAGAAGCTAAAATCATTTTTGAGTAGTTATTATGATTTTGCCCAACATATATGGTTGGGTACATAGATATAAGCATATCATCCTCTATCGGCATACCATTTAGAAACACAAACCCACTACGATTTACAAACTCTTTTAACTCTTTAAAATAATCTGTAGATATTGTACCTATCTCATCAAGAACACAATGTGTCAATATTTGATTATTTTTTACTATATTTTTACTTACCATCTGAAGCATAGAGATATTTATGATACTTTTTACTAAAGTTGAAGTTCCATTTGAACCAATATCATCTATATTTTGTCTCCATTTTAAATTATTGCCTTTTTCTACGATTTTAAACTCTAGCACAAAACCATCTTCAAGTTCAAGAGATTCTTTTGAACTGTTTAAAAGTTCAACAACTTCTACTACTTTGTTATCCAAGTTATTTTTGATTTTTTTAGTCTCTTGCATAGTTGTATCAAATAAACCATTTAAAAAACTATCACTATTTTCAGCATAAAAATCTGCTAATGATTTTAAACTAAATAAGAGGTTGTTATTTGTATCTTCAGCTTTTATATCTATGCTATCTATAACATTAAAAGATTCTACTGCTTTTCTCATACTATTTGCCAATGCTTTTATTTGAGCTTTTATATCTAAAAGTGCATCTTCAAATATATCTAACTCTTTTATTATTTTTCGTATTTCACCTTTAAATTGTTCTGACAAGGCATCTTTTAATGGAGTTAATTTATCTTTTTGAATATACTCTACCAACTCTATAGCTGTTTTTGTATACTCTATATCTTCTATAAAATCTTTTGGTATATCTATCTTGAAGAGATTATCAGTTTTTAAATCTCTTAGTGATCTTAAAACAAGTGCTTTTATCTCTGTTTCATTGTTTTTTATATTATCAAAAACAGTTATCAACTCTTCTATATCATCAACATCTATTTTATCTATCTCCATTTTAAAATTGAATGTAAGAACACTATGTAATTTTATTTGAATCTTTTGATTCTCTACTTTTTGAGTATACTTTTTTAAAAAGAGATTTAAACTATTTTTTGAATCTTTAAACTCTTTTATATCTTTTGTGATGATTTTATCTGATTCTTCATAGCTATGTGCTAACTCATTAAGCTGATTTTGAATCGCACTATATAAAACCTCTTGTTTCTTTAGTTCATTTTGTTTTAATGGTATCTTTTCTAACTCATCTTCTAACTCTAAAAATAGATAAACATATTTTCTATTTTTTTCAATATTTTCTATTTTTAAACCTATCTCTCTACCTTTAGATATAAGTTCATTAAGAACCACTTTATCAACACCTTTCTCTTTTAAGGCTTCTAGTTTTTCCCCATTACATTTTTGCTCTTCTTTTATAAATTCACTTTCTAGCTTTTTAGATTCTAAAACATTATTATCGTTTAACTCTCGAATCTGTTTATCTGTTTTCCTTGTCTCACTATCAACAAATTGATTTATAGCTAATGTTTCAGATTCTATCTTAGTTATTAAAAAATTTAACCTTTCACTATTGTTTCTCATCTTTTCATTAAGAGTTATCAACTCTTCATTGAGTTCTTTTATAGTGTTATCTCTTAATCTTTTAGCATCCTTTTTAACCTCAACTAAATCTAAATTAACTTGATCACTATTTTTTATATAACTCTTTTTAGTAGATTCCAACTCATCTTTTGTTTTGTATAAAATACTTCTTTGTCTATTTAACTCTTTTGTTTGAAGTGAAGCTTTATCCTCTAGTAGATGTTTACTTTTTTGAGTTTGCTTATTTAACTCTTTTATATTTGTTTTTATAAGATTTAACTCTTTTAAAGATTCCTCTTGCTTATACTCATTACCAAATTCATCTTCAAACTCTATATCTAAACCAAATATACTATTGTTATCAGTGCTATCTTTAATGGTAAAATTTTTATCTGAAAATAGTATCTCATCTTTTAAGTAAGTTACTATCCTCTCTTTATTTTTCACATCATTTTTATTCAAATAACCATATAGATTTTTACTCTCAAAATCTAATCTTTTCTCTATATTTTGTTTCTTCTCTAAAAGGATGTTTTTAGCATTTTCATATTTTTCATTTAAGCTTTTTAAATCATTTGCCAATGTTTCTTTTACACTTAGTATCTCTTTTTCTATCTCTTTTATATCTATCTCATTATGAACTAGATTAGATTTTAGCTTTAAAAGTTCCTCTGCATAAATTTTTATACTATCTTCATACTTATCTATTTTATCTTTGTTGAAAGGGAAATGTTTCATCTCCCCCTCTCTTTTGTTTAGTTCAATCAACTCTTTGTTTAATGATTTTTCTTTTTGCTCTAAATCTTTTTGTTCATAAACATAGTTATTTGTTGCCTCTAAAATCTTTTTCTCTTTCCCTCTTACAAGCTTATTGATATTTTCTTTTTTTATATCAATTTTTTCTAAAAGCTCTTGTTTAGATTCCAATACTTTTTCATTATAACTTTGTTTTAGTTGTGATAAAATTTTTGTATAGTTATCTTCTATCTCTTTAACATTAGATGTTAGTGCTTCATAGCGACTACGAAGAGATTTCTGCTCATCTTTATAGTGTTGCTCATTTTTATACTCAGACACAAGCTGTGAAATGTTTTTTTCTTTAAAATCTTTATCTTTTTTTATCAACTCATCTAGTTTTGAAGTTTCTATATCTATCTTAGTTTTTTTAGCTGATTTTTCCTCCTCTATCAACTCTCTCTTTATTTGGTACTTTTGAGTTTGTTCATTTTGTTTCTTTATCTGCTCTTCTAGTTTTAAATCTATCTCTTGTATCTTAAAAACAGAATGTTTTTGTATATACTCAACCTTATTAGCTAGTTGTTTAAACTCTTGTTTATTTTGCTTATATTTACTAAACTCATTTGCTAAGTTTTTTATGATAGGAATCTTCTTTTCAAATTTTTCTATCTCTTTTTTCTCTACTGAAAATTTATTTAGATTTGTTTTTATATCATATAAAGCTATTTTAGCACTAGAGTTATCTATGAGCGATACTATAGTCTTTTTAATATTTGTAGATTTTATAGATGAAGATGCAAATATATTTGAAAGTGTTCTAGCAAACTCTTTTCTTGATTTTAAATCTTCAAAAAGTGAAAAATCTATAGGTGTTTCATTTTTTATCTTTTTACCAAACTCATCTTTTTTATGAAATATATTTATATATCTATCTTTTATAGTTGTTGTATAACTAGGTAAACTGTTTTTTTGTATAGTTTCATTTAGTTTTTCAAAATTAACAGGCATATTTTTATCTATAAAAATATCTCTAACACCTATAGTTAAATTTGTGATCTCTATAAAAGTATAATGAAGCTTAGAAGTTTTACTTACTATAAAAAGATACTTATTATCATCTCGTGTATATTCATAAATTATATGTGAATTGTGTTCTCTAAAGTACCAATCATTAAACGATTTTTTAGTTTCAGATGTTAAATTTAAAACAGAATCGGAGTAATCCATCGTATAAAAAAACAAAACTGCTCTCATAAGTGTAGTTTTACCTACTCCACTCTCACCTAAAAGTAAAGTGTTATCTGCTATATCTATCTCAACAAACTCATACCCTGCACTTTTTATAAGATATACTTTTTTTAATCCATCTTTACTCATAAACTTCCACCTCATTTAAAAATGACTCTATATAATCGTATGAGTTTAAAACTACATACTCACTATTTGCATTATTTTGCTCCTCCACAAAACCATCTTTTTTTAATCTATCTACAATCTTTTGAATATACTCTCTGTTAGTATTAGCATTTAACCCTTTCATCTGAAAAACAATCTCTTGTAACTCTATACTGTTATTTAGTAGATTTTCAACAGAATCTAATCTAAACCTATAACCAACACCAAAATTACTATCTAACATCTTTAAAAAGTTAGCTATCTCTATATAATCAACTATTTTTTCTAAAGCACTAGGAGTATTTGGTGCATCATCATGGGCAAAATAAAAATACCCCTCTCTTCTAATAAGTATATAACCTATAGCCATAAAGTATGCTCTTACCTCTGCCTCTTTAGTCGTTATAGCTTCATAAATCTCATTGTTACCTTTTTTTGAACTGTTTTCATTTATAAATTCACCTTTTAATATAATCTGATAAATCTTTTGTAAATGTTGTGGTAGTAACTCTTTTACATCTATTAACATCATAACCCCTTTACTATTACATATTTTCTTTTATCTATCTCTATAAAGTTGTCATAATCAACCTCATAATTTAAAAAATAATTTTTCAATAATCTTACAAATACACCCAGTAATTTAAACTTATCTATAGAACTTTTTTGTAAAAATGTAGCTAAATCATCATCTTGATTCAAAAACTCTTTATGAAGTTTAGTGTAGTTATATAAAGTTTTCTCAATCTTAACAACCTCATCAATATCATAACTTAACTCTGTTTCCTCTTTTGTATCTTGTAGTTGTATCTTTCTTTGTTGTATAATCTTCTCTATAGTATCTATATAATCAAACACCCTATCATCTGGGTGAATTTTTTTATCTTTCAGTGAAGTTACAACCATTTTTTGTTTAGATATTCTCTCATCAATATCAGTTTTTTCAGAGAGTAAACCCTCTTGTTTTAACTCTCTTAATCGTTGAAGTTTTTTTATAAAGATTCCATCTTTTATAGATTTATTGATAAACTTTTTTATATCTTCATATAACATTCTAAAAGAGTATTCAAGTTCTAAACTATTTCTATTTATTTTTAAAATCAATGAGTTTATTTTATGATTATTCATAGACTTAAAAAAGTTTTGTTGCTCTTTTAGAAAGTTATCTACACTTACTAATGCTTCCACAAGTTGTTGTATCTCTTTTTTAGATATTTCAAGCTTATCCATTTTTATCTCAAAGTTTGGCTCATTTTTAAAAGCAAAAATAGAGTTTGATGAGATGGCATAAAGGTTATATCTCAAAAGTGTTGGGATTTGGTTAAGGATTCTATATATAAAACGAATCTCTTTATCGGTAGATTCTTGTGCATTTACTCTTTTATTATAGTAAGTAAGTTGAGTTTTTAGTTTTGCTAACTTATCATCTATACTATTTATCGTAGTTTCACTGTTTTGACCTAACCTAGTTTTATAATACTCTTGTGTATCTGATGTTAAAGAGAGTTCATCATCAAAGCTATCATATTCGATTATATCTAATCTAATCGCTTCATCAATCTTCGCATTTTTGTAAGTCTCTCTTATCACATCATTTGGTCGTCTTTCATAATTATAAAGTTCTTGAATCACATCTCTACAAGAGTTTTGAACTTTGATAATCTCAGTTATATTTTTATTTAATGACACAAATACTTACCTTTAATCTAAAATATAATCTACAACTTTTGTTTCAATAGTAACAGATTTTATAAACTTTATAACCTCTTGATGCTTCTCATTAATCGCATAACTGTTTAGATCCTCTTTTGAATCAAACTGTGTATATAAAGCTAAATCATAGGCTCTTTCACTTTGATTAAAATCAACACCAACTTCCATCTTTTTTATACTAGATAAATCTTTATCTAGTTGAAGTAGTTTTTCTTTAACTGTTTCAATATTTGAATCTTTATTTTCATCTTTAAACTTAAACATAACTATGTGAACTATCATCATTATACCTTTAATATTTTGGTTGTATTTTATCCTAAAAAGGTAAAATGTTGTTATGAAAAGAACTATTAAAGAATTTTATGGTGTTGGGATTTTATTTTTCTATTTTTTTAAGTGGCCATATTTTTTGGGGTTTCCATTTCTATACATAAATGGACTAAACCAAAACTTCATCTTAGATGGGTTTTGGTTTTTAACTATATTTTTGATTTTAAAAGATTTTATAGTTATTTATAAAAAACGAAAAACTAGCTAACTTCATTTTATTCCACTATTGTGGTAACTCCAATCGCTTTTTCCTCTTCTTCCAATCAGGCATATAAGTATTCAAATAGTTATAAAACTCTCTACTATGATTAGGATAAATCAAGTGAGCCAACTCGTGAAAAATTACATATTCTATTGTATTTGATGGTTTTTTGATAAGTTCACTATTTATATTTATATATGATTTAGCACTATTACAAGAACCCCATCTAGTTTTCATTTTACGGATTCTAATATTTTGAATATCTACATTAAGAAGATTTAAGTATTTAGCAATTATCTTTTTAAAATAATTCTTAGCTTTTAATAAATACCATTCATTTAATAACATCTTTTTTTTTTCAAAATTATCTTTATCTTTGATAAAAATTTGAATATATCCTCTTTGAAGTTTTACACATTCATTTTCACTATAAATTACTTTTAATCTATAATTTTTACCTAGATATTTAACATTTTCACCACTAACATACTCTTTTATTTGAGGTTTATAATTTTCTTGGTAAAAAGCTATTTTTTTACTAATCCAATCTTCTCTTTTTTTCAAAATATACTTAATATGCTCATCAGTAGTAAGAAGTGGAGCAGTAAGTATCACTTCACAAGTAGGTTTCACTTTTAAAGTGATATTTTTTATATCTTTTTTTATAATTTGAATATTATTTTGAATAATGATTGATTCCAATACTTCTAACCCTTGCAATAATTTCATCTAAATTTTCAAACTTTATATTATGTTCATCTTCTAAATCCCATAATATATCTTCTATTTCTCCATCTATTTGGTTAGTAACATCGCTATTATTCACCCAGTCAGGTTTTTTACTTAGCTTTTTAAATATATTATCAAAAGAGATAGATACACTCTCAACCACTTCACTTGCCTTATCTTCTAAAAGTTTAAACTCATCAGATATATTATCGTGTATTGCTCTTGCACATTTGTTGTGTTTTATACTTTCTGGATAGTTTTCATTTTCTTGATTCTCCCCAGATAAAAGCATATTTCTAATATCTTTTGCATTTTTTAACTTCTCTTCTTCTGTTAGTCTATCGCTTTTATAAGCTTGTATTATCTCTTTTATCCTTAGAGAGAGTTTCTCGTAGTAAGCAGGGTTAGAATCCATCTTCTCTGTTATGGTAGCACTAACAGCACTTAAAATAGTATCTGCCCTAGCATTATCTCCAACTATTCTTTCTATCTCGCTCTCAAAGTCTGAATCAAATATATTTACAAGTTTTGTGAGTTGGTGGACATCTTCAGCACTTATAAAAGTATCTAGCAATTTTTGCATCTGTTTTTCATACTTACCAAAATCTACATTTTCATGGTATCTTATCTTTACACTTGCTCTGAGGTTAAAGTAAAACTTCATTTTAAGTTTATACTCTTGAATATAAGCTTCATTAAAAATTTCATCTATTTTATCAGATGAAAGTGCTAGTTTTAAAGCTCGTCCATAGCTAGAAAGGTATTCATAAAACTCTTTTCGTATATCTTCATCTGCTAAAAACACCTCATAACTCTCTTGGTCATTTTTATTTGCAACACTTTTAAATAACTCTTCTAAATGAGAATAGTATGTTTTTACTCTCGCTATCTCCTCTTTGATGTCAATAACAGTTCCAACTAAATCTTCTTCCTCAAACCCATCAAGACAACTATAAGCAGTCAAAGCATCATCAAGATTCCCAAGTAATCCACGATAGTCAATGATAAAACCAAAATCCTTACCATCATAAAGGCGATTTACCCTAGCTATAGCTTGAAGTAAGTTATGCTCTTTTAACTCTTTATCTATGTAAAGTATTGTCGCACAAGGTGCATCAAACCCTGTTAAAAGCTTACTAACAACTATAAGGAGTTCAACCTCTTCGCCCTCGATAAACTCATCTTTTACTTTTTCAATATAGCTATCTTCATCCCCATACTTTTTAATGATTTTTTGCCACTCTTCGTTTATAAATGCTTTGTTATCATCATCTACACTCTCATAACCCTCTCTACTATCAGGAGCAGATATTACAAAAGCCGTTTTTATATCTCCTAACTCTTCAAAAAGTTTATGATATTTTATAGCCTCATACTTACTGCTTGTTGCAAGCATAGCTTTAAACCCAGTCCCTTGAATATTTTTGATAAAATGTTCATTTATATCAAACATAATCATCTCAAGTCTTCTCTCACTTGAAGCAACTTTTTGAAACCTTGCCCACTTTCTTTTTAAGTCAAGTTTTTGTTCATCATTCAGGTCACGGGAGAGTACATCAAATCTTCTATCAAGTCCTTTTTCATCACTTATCCATTGCTCTACCAATCTTCCCTCATAAAGTAGTGGTTTTACAGCTTGGTCAATAGTATATTTATGTAGTAATCCACCAAATTTAGAGATAGTGCTTTTCTCTTTTTTCATTAAAGGTGTACCAGTAAATCCAAGATAACAAGCAGATGGAAAAACCTTGTTCATAGCCTTGTTTAAATCTCCCTCTTGTGTTCTATGTGATTCATCAACGAGAATAAAAATATTTGGGTCATCAAGTATCACTTTTTCTTTTTTTACAGTTTCAAACTTATGTATAAGTGTTGTTATAACACTTTTACCACTTTGAAGCAGTTGTATAAGTTCTTTTCCACTTCCTGCACGAGATGCTTCTATCTCACTCTTATTAAATGTAGAGTGTATCTGTCTATCTAAATCTTTTCTATCTGTTACTACTACCACTTTTGAGTTTGGAATCTCTCTTTTTATAACACGAGTAAGCATCACCATAGTAAGAGACTTTCCACTCCCTTGTGTATGCCAAATAAGTCCACCACCTCTTCGACCAGTAGCATCTAACTTATCTATCTTTTTAATAATCTCTTTAATAGCAAAGTACTGTTGATACCTTGATATCTTTTTCACTTTGTTATCAAAGATAATAAAAGAAGAGAGTAACTCTAAAACTCTATTTTTTTCATACAAAGAGTATATAGTGCTATCTAATTTACTTGGTGTTCTCTCTTGAACAAGAGTGTTTAATACTTCACTATTGTTTTCTTCCCAAGTAGCCCAAAACTTTTTAGGTGTACCAGTAGTTGCATACTGTGGAGAGTGATTATTTCCAGCTAATAAAATTTGTGTAAATTTAAAAAGGTGTGGAATCTCCCCTTTTAGTTGATTCCGTATCATTTGAGAGATACCTTGTTCTGTTTCTGTTCTAGCACTTTTAAGTTCAATAACACCAAAAGGAATACCGTTTATAAAAAGAACTATATCAGGTCGTCTAGTTTTATCTCTCTCATTTAAAGTTTGTCTTGAAGTGCTAAACTCTTCTGTAAAATGAAAAATATTATTTTGAGGATTTTTAAAGTCAATGTATTTAAGTGAAAAGCTCTTCTTAACTCCATCTATCAACTCCTCTTGGTAAGAGTTCCCAAGTATGAGTTGGTCTGTTATTTTAGCATTAGCAGTCATTAAACCTTCGTTTAAAGACTCATCTAAACTATCTACTGCATTCGCTATGTTTTTTGAAGAAAACTTGTAACTTATACCTTTGTACTCAAAGCTATTTAATTTTTGAAGCTGATTTACTAAAACATCTTTTAGTAGTACATCAGATAATTTTTGATTACGAAAATTTACATTATCTTCTTGTGAGATAAATGTATAGCCCATTGATTTTAGTAAGTCTATTACATTGTTTTGAAGTTGTTTTTCTGTTGATATATCTTTATTCATTTTATACTACTAAATGTTTATTTTGTTTTATATAGTAAGTAGTTAAATAACCTATGCTTTTTTCTATTGAATTATCATTATAGAAATTTATCATCATTTTATTAAACTCAAATTTATCTTTTGCTTTTATATTTAAAAGAGGATAACCGTTTTGTAGTAAGATACCATTCATTATAAGTCTTGATACTCTCTTATTTCCATCATAAAAAAATTGACTTTTTGCACCAAATAAAAAGTAACTTATAGCTCTAAGTATAGGATGTTTTATCATCTTAATCTGTTCTATACCCTCTAAAAAAATTGTATCTAAATCTGAAGCCTTTGGTGGTAAATATTCTGTTCCACCTATATTTACCCCACTACTTCTAAACTCTCCCCAACTTAAAGCCTCTTCAAATGCTACTTTTTTATGTAGTTTTAACAGAGTTACTTTGTTTAAGTCAAAAGTATTATTTTCTATAAGTTCAAAAAGAAGATTTACACTTCTATTTTGGTTTAAAATTTGTTGTTCATCACTTAGCTTATGCCCACCTATGGTAATACCATCTAAAAGTGTTGCTACTTCTGGGTAAGTCATAGCATTACCCTCTAGTGCTGAAGTGTTATAGATAAAATCAACTTTATCTTTTTTTGCCATAGCTAAAAAGAGTTTTTTGTTTGGTTTAAATATATCTAATTCTTTTATAGATATTTTGTTTATAGTTTTACTGTATATTTTCATTTTAACCTCTTAAACATCTCAAAATTATCTATATCCATCTTACTAAATGCAAACCATTTTTTACCCAAATCTTTTAAACTTGCTCCTATATGATAAAGTTCTTTTTCATCTATGATTAAAAATCTATCATGAGAAATATCAAATTTTTTTATCTCTATTGGTGTGTATTGAGAGTTGTATTTTTCTAAGTCTAGTTTTAACTGTTTGGAGATGTTTTTTGTGTAGATGGTTACTTTTATGTTTTGATTTTTAGAAAATAGTGTTAAAACTGTTTCATCTATGTAGTTATCTAAAAGAATTATCTCTTTTTTGGCTGATTTTATGATGTCGGCTATAAACTCATAAGCATCGAATATCTGCCCATCAAAAAATATGCCTTGTTTTGGTTTTATAGATTTGTCTTCTATGGCTTTGAAGAGCTTATCTATCTTTTCATCGTGCAAATATAATCTTTGTTCTATCCTTTCAAATCTACTAAAAACAGAAGAGTTGTTTTTTAAAAAACTTTTCATTTTCGCAAAAGTTCTCATAATCTGCTTAGTTACATCTACAGCAACTTTACTTTTTAAAACAGTTGCAAGCATATAGACACCTTGCTCTGTAAATGCAAGAGGTGGTTTTCTAAGACCCATCTTTATAGAATTGGATATCTCATTTTGCGACTTCCAATTTTCTAATTCTTCTTTTGTAAGCATAAACATAAAATCATCATCAAATCTTTCAATATTTCTTTTTACTTGTTCGTTTATTCTTTTTGTTTCCACTCCATAAAGCTCTGCTAAATCCCTATCTAGCATCACTTGCATATCTCTTATGTTATAGATTTTATTTTGTATAGTATCTACATTTATTACACTTGTATTCATACCTCAACCCTCACTTCCCCAGTTAGTAACTTTTGCATAAGCCCTTTTTTCTGCTCTTTTAAACTCTCTAACTCATTTTTAAGTAGTTCTATCTCTTTGTCTGCTGTACTTAGGACTTGGGCTATTTTTTGTTGTTCTTGGAGGGGTGGAAGTTTAAGCTTAAATTTTTTTAACCATCCTACATTTAAATTCTTTTGAGATGAACCTGCAACCTGACTTTCTACTTGTTTTTTAAATAGAGATGAACTCATCCAGTATTTTACAAATCCATTATATATATCACTATTAACCCTTAAAAAACCCAAACTAACAAATATACAAAAAGGATTATCCGTTTCAATTATTATAGGATTTCCAAGTGTTCCAACTCTTCCAAATAAAATATCACCTTTTTTTGGTTTGGAATTATTAGTACAATGTTCAAATTCTTCATTACTAATATATTTTATATTTTCAAAAGAGATATTACCTCCATTTATATCTTTTACCGATAAGAAAGGTACACCTTTTTTTACATAAGTCGGTGTATATGTAAGTCCTAAATAAAAATTTGTAATTTCTCCAAGTCTTATATTTTCCCACTCTCCACTAAACCCATCAAACCGAACTTCACCACTAAGTAGTTTTTGCATAAGTCCTTTTTTTAGTTGTTCTTTTGCTTTTATAAGCTTTTCTTGTTTAAAGATAGCATTATCCCAAGTAGTTAAAATCTTAGCTATTTTTTGTTGTTCTTTAAGGGGTGGTTTTGAAATATATAAATTTTTTAATTGTGATGAATATAAGTGAATAACTGAAATACCTTGTGCTAAACTTGCTATCTTAGTTTTGGCAACTATATTTAAATAATAAGATAAAAATATACCATCTAATTTACTTCTAATTATATTTATATCTCCACCCAATCCAACATCTTTTTTTAGAACACAAGATGCAGTTGCTAAATCAATAGCTGTTTCACCAGATGCAGGAATTAAAATATCATTAACTTCACTTAAAAATAATTTATCTTTTGAAGTAATTGTTTTTGAAATAATATTTTCGATTTTTTCATTATATTTTGTATACAATTCTCCGTATCTTATACATTCAATCCCTTTATCAGATATTTCAGCTTTTGATATTCCTTTTCCTTTGTAAAACTTTGCTACTTCATCTAACTTCACAACCTCCCACTCCAACGGAATAACCCCAACCTTAGTTTTTTTATACCCTTGTGGCACTTCTTGACTACTCATCATCTCTACCCTCTAACTTCTTCTGCTCTTCTAGTAAACTTTTAGCATTTAAGTTTGTAACAACTTTTTTACCAGTTTTAAGTTCCAGTGCTTCTTTTGCTACTTTTGCAACCTCTCCACCTTGTTTAGCTACTATTTTACTTTCAGCAAAATCTTTAGGGTTTACAGCTTGAGATATATCTTTAGTAGATGCTTCTGCTAACATATTTAAGATGAGTTCTGTGTTTGTCATGTTATCTTTTAGATTTTCTTGTTTAAGACCTTTTAGAACTTTGTACTCTTTTGTAGTTTTATCTGACCATGTTTTTGTGATGATGTTTGTAAGTGTGGCAAACTCTAAGCCCTCTTTTACACCTCTACTTTTCCACTCATCAGTTAGCTCTTTTCGTATCTCTATACTTTTTAGTCTTTGGTTTATCCAGTTTTGAGAGTAACCAAGATTTACATAATCTTCTAATGCTTTATCTATACCTAACTCAGGGTCTGCCATCTCATCTAGTCGCTCACGACCTAGTTTTGCTAACCATAGTTTAAATGGCTCTGCTTTTGGTGATGGAATCGACTGTATGAGCCTAAAAAGTTGTTCTGTATCTGCTACATCTGTAAACCTCATTTTGCCATCAGGTGCTTTCATTTTCAACTGTCCGATTTTTTCGGACACTTCACTTCCCTCTTTTTTAAGCTTTGATTTTAAATCACTCCAATACTTTCTAGGTCTATCACTTTTTGTTAATATTTCTATAACATCTATTATAGAAACAAACCATTTTTCTTTATCTTCATCCCATAAAGTTCGTACATTCTTATCTTCAAATATTTTTATATGCTTAGATTCCATCTTAAAGCCCCAACTCTTCTAAAAAAATATTCATTTGAGTTTTAACTTCCACTAACTCTTTTTCAATATTTTTTATAGTTGTTTTAGTAACCTCTATATCTATTTTTTCCTCTTCCTCAAAAGTATCTACATAGCGAGGTATATTTAGATTGTAGTCATTTTCTTGTATCTCTTGAAGTGTCGCTTTGTGAGAGTATTTATCTAACACTTTTTTAGTTTTGTAAGTTTCTAGTATCTTTTCTATATGATTCTCATCTATATTATTTTGATTCTTCTCTTTGTTAAACTCACGACTTGCATCTATAAAAAGTACATCTGTATCAGTTTTTTGTTTATTAAAAACCATTATACAAGCTGGTATACTTGTTCCAAAAAATAGATTAGATGGTAAACCTATAACTGAATCTAGTAAGTTTTCATCTATAAGTTGTTTTCTTATTTTTCCCTCACTAGCACCACGGAACAAAACTCCATGAGGTAAAACAACTCCCATTCTTCCATGCTCATTTAGAGATGCTATCATATGAAGTAAAAAAGCATAATCTCCTTTACTTTTTGGTGGTACTCCTCTAGTAAATCTTTTATACTTATCTTCACTAGCATTTTCAGCACCCCACTTATCAAGTGAAAAAGGTGGATTTGCTACAACTACATCAAACTTTTTAAGATGTTCATTCTCTAAATGAAGTGGATTACCTATGGTATCTCCCCACTCTATAACTGCATCATTTATATCATGTAAGAACATATTCATCTTTGCTAATGATACTGTTGTTCCGTTACTCTCTTGTCCATAAAGTCTAAAGTTATTGTTTTCTACCTCTTTACTCGCTTTTATAAGTAAAGAACCTGAACCACAAGTTGGGTCATAGATTCTATCTCCCTCACTTGCTTCTACAAGTTTTGCTAAAAGTGTTGAAACTGCACTAGGAGTAAAAAACTCTCCCCCTTTTTTACCTGCATCACCTGCAAAATGAGAGATAAGATACTCGTAACTATCTCCTATAACATCATTACCACTAAGCATACTCGGTCTTAAATCTAGTCTGCTATCACTAAAATCTTCCAACAGGTGCTTAAGAATTTTATTTCTCTCTTTTGTTCTTCCAAGCATAGTTTCACTATTAAAATCTACATTTCTAAAAACACCTTCAAGTTTCTCTTTGTTGTCCTCTTCGATTCTCTCTAGGATTTTGTTTATCTCTTCGCCTAAACTCTCTGATTCTTTATGTTTGAGTAGATATTCAAATGTACATTTATCATCAAGTTTAAACTTTTCACGACTTAAACTCTTTTCGATTCTTGTTTGGTTATCTCCATGTTTAGCTTTTAGTTCATCAAGTTTTTCTCTATAAAAATCAGATAAGTATTTAACAAATAACATTGTAAGCACATAATCTTTATACTGAGAACTGTCCATCTTACCTCTAAATGTATCACATGCTTTCCACACTATACCATTGATTGTTTCTTGACTTGTTTTACTCATTTTATATCTGCCTTTTTTAATATGTTGTTAAATACTTCTGCCCCATCCTTTAAAACTCTTAAACAAAATGAAAAACTAACTAAGAATCCCTTTCCAAAAGAATTCAGCTATTATAACTATACTAAATATACCTGCTAAATTTAAAAAGATTCCGTAGCGAATCATATTTATAACATTTACTGCTCCACTACTCATAGCTATCGCATTTGGTGGTGTAGCTATCGGTAACATAAAGGCATAACTAGCACATATAGTAGCTACCATCATAAAAAGTGTTTTATCGATTCCAGTTTGTTCTGCTACTGAATATATCACTGGTAACATTATGGAGATTAAGGCTGTATTTGATGTTATCTCTGTTGTAAATGTTATCATCATAGCTACTAAAAATAGTAAAACTATAGGGCTAAATTGTGTCATAACTATAAGGTATGAAGCAACTTCATCAGCTAAACCTGTACCTGAAAAAGCTTTAGCTATAGAGAAACCTGCTCCAAATAAAAAGATGATTTTATATGGTATCTTAGTAGAATCTTCTTCCCAGTTTAAAGCATTTATATATGGCATAAAAAGAAGTAAACCAGCACTTAGTAATATACCTGCTTCACTAAGCCCTAACCCATCCCAAAATGGTTTCATTGGTGCATTTACAAGTAGAAGTGTTATCAAACCACCCATAATGTAAAGTATCTTTTTTTGCACTTTATCTAAAGGTTTGTTTTCTATATCTATATTTATAGGTTTGTTATCTACCCCTATACTAAGAACTAAACTAACAATCACAAACATCACAAAAACGAGTGGTGCTACCATCCACACCCATTGAAAAAATGGAATCATATCCATCCCTTTTTCACTCATAATCCCTAGTAGTATAAGATTTGGAGGTGTACCGATAGGGGTTAAAATACCACCTACACTAGCACCATAAGCGATAGCGAGAGCAAATCGCATCTTTAGTTTTATATCATTTGTGATAAAAAGTGCTATGGAGATTAGAAGTAAAGCTGTTGTTGTGTTTGAGAGTATAGAGCTTAAAAGTCCAGAGGTGATAGCTAAAGAAAATATCATTCCTCGTGGTGTATTTGGAAAAAGTGCTAACATTTTGTTAGCTATAAATGTATGTAGATTACTTTTCTCTACAGCTATAGCCAACATAAAACCACCTAAAAATAGGTAGATAATGGGGTGAGCATAGTTTACTGCTGTTGCTTTTGTAGTAAGTATAGAAAATGATGGAAAAAGCACTATAGGGAGAAGTGAAACTATCGCTAAAGGTAAACCCTCATTTGTCCATAAGGTAACTAAAAAGCCAATTAAACCTAAAAGTGATGCTTGTGTTGTGTTAAAGATAGTTGTAGATAAAAAAAATATCGCTATACCTACTAAAAAACCTAAACCTATCTTTTTTACTTGTACTTTTTGTGCTACCATTTTAACCACCTATTTTGTTAATAAATCTCTTAAAGATTCTTTAGGATTTTTACCCTCTAACATCTCATAAACTTGTTTTGCTATGGGTAGATATAAATCTTTTTTTGTTGATACCTCATTTAAAGCATAAGTTGTACCTATACCCTCAGCAACCTCACCTAACTCCTCTAAAATATCCTCTTGTGATTTACCCTCAGAGATTCCTAAACCTACTCTAAAATTTCTACTTTTATTTGATGAAGCTGTTAAAAAAAGATCACCTGCTCCACTAAGACCAGTAAAACTCTCCTCTTTCGCTCCAAAGGCTAAACCAAATCTTTGCATCTCAACCAAACCTCTTGCGATTAATGATGCAGAGGCATTTTTACCTAACCCTAAACCCTCACAAATTCCAGCAGCTATAGCTATAACATTTTTATATGCTCCAGCAACTTCTGCACCCATAACATCAGTAGATGTATATGCTTTTATAAATGATGGAAAAAATGATGAAAACTTATCACTTAACTCTTGATTAGTTGAGTTTACAACCAAGGCAGTTGGTAACGATTCTTGAACTTCGTGAGCAAAAGATGGGCCAGATAAAAAAGCTATATTTGAATCTGGGATATATTTAGCATATATCTCATTTAAGAACTTTCCTGTTTTTGCTTCTATACCTTTTGAAGCTACTAAAATTTTTTGATTCTGAAACACAAAATTTTCATCTAACCAAGAGGTTATTTGTTGTGCTGGTATTGTGATGATCAAATACTCACATCTCAACACCTCATCTAAAGATACGAAATTTTTTAAATCTCGTGGAGTTCTTGATGTTATAACAACATCATTTTTTTCTGAAAAAGCAAATGCTAAGGCTGAACCCCATTTACCTGCTCCAATAACACCTATCTTCATTAATTTCTCCCTATAAATCTTTTAAACTCTTTTATATCAGCTTCATACCCAATAACAACAAAAATATCACCATCTTTAATAGCATGATGTTTCGCTTTTGATGAGTATATAAACTCACTACTTAAATCTTCATGTATTATAGAAACAATAATAACTCCATACTTTTTACTCCACTCTATATCTGATGGGTATTTACCATTAAAAAAGCTTTCGTTAGTTATCTCTATCTCTGCTATTTTTAAATCACTTTTTTCATATAAAATACTATGTAAAACATCAGTTACTATCGGCTTATCTAAAATATCAGAGATGATTGAAGCTGTTGTTTGCACCATCGGAATCACCTTATTTGCTCCTGCCATAGTTAGTTTAGTAGCACTCTCTTTATTTTTTGATAATGCGATTATATTTAACTCTTCAAATGTAGATCTTAAAGAGATAGTTAAAAATATATTTTCTGCATCATCTTCTAAAACACAAAATGAGATCGAATTATCTAAATCATAAATATCTTTTAAAAAACTCCAAGATTCAGTAAAATCAAAAATCTCTACATTAGACCTTTCTAGTTCTAAATTTCTAGATTCATCTTTATGTTTAAACACAATAATATTTTCATATTTATGTTTTATATTTTTAACAATCTCGTGAGTATAGCCATTACAACCAAATATCAATGCACTTACTTTATTCATTTATACTCTTTGTATGTAGATATTTTTCAAACTCTTTTATAAAAACTTTATTACCAATCACAACTAAATAATCTCCATGTTCCAATATAGTGCTATCTATAGGGGAGAAAAAGAATCTTTTATGTGCTTGTCTATATATACCTAAAAGAACTAATCTATATTTAATATTATTTAACTCGCCTATAGTGGCAAAACTTGATAAAACTCGCTTATCTATTATAATCTCATCTATATCTATATTTTTATACCCTGCTCGTAATGTATGTATAGCCTCAAAAGCAACTGGTTTACCGATAAACTCCCTTGCTATCATACCCACTAACTCTTTTGTATAAAGAATCTCATTTGCATCAGCAAAAACAAGTTTGTTTTTATGAATATCATTAATAAGTAGCGATAGTATATATACATCTTTACTAATTGAACGAACAGTAAGTGTTGTATATACATTTTCAACATCACTCTCTCTTAAACAAAGTATCGCCCTTACTTGTGTATTTATATCTATGCGAAGCTTTTTATAACTGTCTATATTACCCGGGTCATAATTGAGTGCTAAGATACCATCTCTTTTTGCTTCTTCTACTCTACTTATATCTTCATCTAAAACAAGTACATTGTTGTTTACTAAGAGTTGTTTAGCAACCTCTTTAGCTATATTTTCATATCCACATATGATATATAAACCTTTTATTTTTCGTATATCATCTATCGTTTTTACCTCTTTAATCTCATCTAGTTTCTCATCAAAAGCTGAAACTATTATAGATGTCGTAAAAGCAAGAACTGCGATTCCAGTTATAATAACCATCATAGTAACAAATTTACCAGATGTAGTAATAGGTGTTATATCACCATAACCAACTGTAGAAATTGTTACGATAGACCAGTAAAAAGCATCATATAGTGTATCTATTTTTGAATTAGCTTCATTTGCTTCCATAACATAGATGAGAACAGATGATACAAAAATAACAATACCTGCAAACATTAAAAGAGTAATAAATTCAAATTTTTTAGTTGCTAGTACAGATGTAAATGTTTGAAAACTTCTGGCATACCTAAAAAGTTTAAAAACTCTAAAAAGTACAAAAACACGAAGAAGTCTTAACTGATGAAAGAAAGGTATAATTGCCAATAGGTCAATAATAGCTTTGATAGAAAAAATATATTGTAATTTAGATTTTATTATTTCATAAAAGGTGGATGAGAGTTGAAACTCTATATCAAGCATATCATCATGTTCATAATTTTTAATAATTATATTGCTTACACTACTACTAATCCATAACCGTAATATATACTCAACAAAAAATACTAATGAAACAAAATAATTACTAAAATTTAACCAAAAATCATCCACATGAGATTTAACTTCCCGAATAAGGATAGATACACTTAAAAAGATCAGTATAACCATAAAAATATCAAAATATTTTTTATACTTATAATCATCATTTTCTAAACAATTATGAACAAACCGTTTATTTTTTTGATAAGATTGAGACACACTTAAGGAGTATGCCCAATCTACAACAAAACTTTTCATAAAATCTCTTAACCTAGTTTAGATTTTAGTAACTCATTTACAACTTGAGGGTTTGCACTACCTTTAGATGCTTTCATCACTTGACCAACAAAGAAACCGAAAAGTTTATCTTTTCCACCTTTATATTGCTCAACTTTTTCAGGATTAGCATCTATGATAGAATCACACATAGCTTCAATAGCACCACTATCTGTAACTTGTTTTAAACCAAGTTTTTCAATAGCATCATCAACAGTAGAATCGTTCTCCATTAGATAATCAAGCACCTCTTTAGCAGCTTTATTTGAGATAGTTTTATCATCAATTTTTGATGCTAAAATACCTAGTTTATCTGCATCAACTGGTGAATTAGTGATATTTAACTCACCTTTTAATCTACCTTGAAGCTCAACAGTTAAAAGTGATGTAGCAGTTTTAGCAGTCACACCATCTTTAGACATCATTGTCTCAAAAAAGTTAGCCATCTCAACCATAGATGTTATAACACTAGCATTATAATCATTCATACCATATTCAGATATAAATCTCGCTTTTTTAGCATCTGGTAACTCTGGTATCTTAGAGTATTTTTCCATCATCTCATCAGTTACTACAGCTTTTAGTAGGTCAGGCTCTGGGAAATAACGATAATCAGCAGCTTCTTCCTTACCTCTCATACTTCTAGTCTCTTGTTTAGTTTGATCAAAAAGTCTAGTCTCTTGACAAATCTCTTCATCATAGATACCATCTTCCCAAGCTTCACTTTGACGAGCCACTTCTAACTCTATCGCTTTTTGTATAAACTTAAAACTATTGATATTTTTAATCTCAACACGAGTATAAAGTTTTTCATCACCTTTTGGACGGATAGAAACATTTACATCAACACGAAATGAACCCTCTTGCATATTTGCATCACCAATATTTAAGTAACGGATAATAGAATGAAGCTTTTTAAGATAAGCTATAGCCTCATCACCACTTCTCATATCTGGTTGTGTAACTATCTCTAAAAGTGGTGTTCCTGCACGGTTTAAATCTACTTTAGATATATCACCATCATGTATATTTTTACCAGCATCTGCTTCAATATGAGCAAAACCTATACGGATAGTTTTTTTAGTTCCATCTTCTAACTCTATATCTAAACTACCATTTTGAATAACAGGAGTATAGAACTGAGTAATTTGATATGCTGATGGAGAATCTGGGTAAAAGTAAGATTTACGATCAAAATAAGATGTGCGATTCACTGTTGCACCTACAGCTGTACCTAACATAACAGCTTTAGCTAAAACCTCTTTATTTAAAACAGGTAAAGCCCCTGGTAGTGCTAAACAAGTTGGACAAGTATTTGTATTTTGTTTATGATTAAAACTCGTAGGACACGAGCAAAAAAGTTTTGTATTTGTATTTAATTGAACATGGACTTCAAGACCGATAACTACTTCAAACATAAAATTCCTTAGATAAATGGTTTATTTGCAATCGATTCTATCAAATTAAACCAAAATTTATAATGAAATAAACTGTATCATCAATATTTAATACATTTTTAAATTTAATTTGATGAGATAAGTCTAATAGCTCCTTTGTATATAGGTTCATCTATAAAACCATATCTATCATCTACAAAGCCTGTTATACCTTTCTTTTGGTTCATCTCAAAGATTCTAATAATCTCTTTAGCTTTTATAATTTCATCTTCATCATTTTTAAATTTATCATTTACCAATTCAACTTGCTGAGGTGATATACAACCTTTAGAATCAAAACCCATTTGCTTTTCTAACTCAATCCATTTTGAGAACATAGCTAAATTTTTAAAATCTTGATAAACAAATGAAACAGGTTTTATATTTATAGATTTTGTAGTTATCAAAAAATGAGATAACATATAAAGCATAGTTGGATTTTTTAAATTTACCAATGTTTGGGGAAGTTTCATATCTGCAAAAAGATCTAAAATACCTAGGTAAAATGTTGTCACTCTACTACTAGGTGCTAAAGATGATAAATTTTTCCACGATGAAGCTGTTTCTATAGATAGATGAAGTTCAATTTTTTTATCTAAAATATTTAACACTTCATTAACTTCTTGTTCATTGTTGATTTTAGGGACTCTTATAGCATCTGGCATAAATTGATTTAGATAAGCTATCTCTTCATAACCACCCTCATCAAGAGCATTAACCCGAACTACAATTTTTTTATCACTTTTTATATTTTTAGTAAGAAAGATAGCACAAAGAACAAGAGCAAATGGTTTGTTCTCCTTAGATACACCATCCTCTAAATTTAACATTATACAATCTGCTTTTAATTGACTAATTTTATTTAGATGTTTTATATTATGACAAGAAAGCATTAAAACAGATTTAAAATCATTTTTAGTATTTATCTCTCTAGGTAGAGGCTTAGCTAACGATTTTAAAAATTTTAAATCTCTATCTTCATAACCTTTTATTATGCTATCAAGCAAATCACTATTCATCTTCAACCTTTTTTTTCTCTTGTATAAAAAAGTAAAGTGCTTTAATCTCTTTAAATGTCAAATAATATCTTGGCATCCCTTTTTTAGATTTGCTAAGTGCCGTATAAAATGTTTTTAAATCTATATTATTTATAGCAGGACCACGAAACTCTCTATCTTTACCTTTATGTTTATATCGAGCAACCAATCGCCCCTGCCCTTTATCACCATGACAATGCTCACAACCGATTCCCCTAGGATTCTTATATAATTGCGATGAATACTCCAATGGTGTAATAAAATCTGTTTCAGCAAATAGAGAGTTTATCATCAACATATATAAAATTAATATAATTTTCATAAAACTCCAAATTATTTTTAGTGTAAAATAATATCTAAAAAATAATTTATGAAGTTTAATCTATAGATTTTTTTTCTTTTATGCTATTTATTTATTATTAGCTTGGTATAATAACAAAAATAATAATTTACGAGGCTAATATGCAGATTCTTGATGGAAAAGCACTTTCAAAAAAAATAGAGCAAAAAGTTACTACTGAAGTAGAATATTTAAAAAGTAAAACTGGTTTAGTTCCTGGTTTAGCTGTTATTTTAGTTGGTAATGATCCTGCTAGTTCAGCTTATGTAAATATGAAGAAAAAAGCTTGTGATAGAGTTGGTTTTTATTCGGTTACGCATGAGATGCCTGAAAACATTTCACAAGAGACTATAGAAAATACTATAACTATGATGAACCAAAATCCTAGTATTGATGGAATCCTTATCCAACTACCACTACCTCCACAAATAGATACAACTAAGATTCTTGAACTTGTTGATCCAAGTAAAGATGTTGATGGTTTTCATCCATATAATGTAGGTAGATTAGCAACTAATCTTGATGGTTTTGTGCCATGTACTCCACTTGGTGTTATGGAACTTTTAAATGAATACGAGATAGATGTTAAAGGTAAAAACTGTGTGGTTGTTGGTGCTTCTAATATTGTTGGAAAACCTATGGCAGCTTTACTTTTAAATGCTGATGCTACAGTTGAGATTTGTCATATCTTTACTGATGATTTAAAAAAGCACACTTTAGATGCTGATATTATCTTAGTTGGTGTTGGTGTGATTAACCTTATCAAAGAAGATATGGTTAAAGATGGTGCTATCATTATAGACATTGGAATCAACAGAGCTGAAAATGGTAAACTTGTTGGTGATGTTGATTTTGCAAATGTTAGTGAAAAATGTTCATATATCACACCTGTACCAGGTGGTGTTGGACCAATGACAATTGCTATGCTTTTAAGCAATACTCTAAAAGCTGCACAAATTAACTCTAAAGAGAAAAACTAAATGAAAAATCTTTTACATAAGATATATAAATTTTCTAACTCTTGGACAGGAACTGTAGTTATTGTACTATTTGTTATATTTTTTGTTGCTCAAGCTTTTAGAATTCCATCTGGATCTATGAAAGATTCTTTACTTGTTGGAGATCATCTTTTTGCTAAAAAATTTGCTTATGGTATAAGTATGCCACATATACCTTTTTTAGAACTTTCCATAATGCCATGGAGTGATTCTCTTCGTCTTATAGATGGTGATAAACCAAAAAGAGGTGATATTGTAATTTTTAGACCTCCCCGTAATGTAAAACAACATTATGTAAAAAGATGTGTAGCGATTCCAAAAGATGAACTGTTTGTAGAGAACAAAGATTTATATGTTCACTACAATGAGGGTGATGAGTGGATTAAAAAGAATTTCAAAGATTTTGACATTGTTGTTTTTGCTGGAAAATTATGGGTTAAAAATCCATATAGTAAAAAACACCCCGGTATCCATCACGATGAAAAAATCGTAAATAATGGAAGATACCCTCTACCTATATTTGATTTTGGACCTATTAAAGTTGAAGAAAACAATTACTTTATGATGGGTGATAATCGTGACCACTCAAACGATAGCCGTTTTTGGGGTTCAGTTCCTTATGATAACATAGAGGGAACACCTTGGTTTATATACTTCTCTATAGATAAAAATTGGGAAATAAGATGGGAAAGAGTTGGAAAAACACCAACAGATTTAGAATCTCCTGAAATTCTTGATAAAGCAAGAGAAGAGAGAATAAGAACAGATAAAGATTACCATGGAATCTCTTGATATTTTAAAAATCTTAGCGGCTGTTTTAGCATTAGCTATAGCGATTATCGGTCACGAGATAATGCACGGATGGGTTGCTTACAAATATGGAGATATGACAGCAAAAAATGCTGGAAGATTATCGATAAACCCACTTATTCATGTTGATTTAATCGGAACAATCATTGTTCCTGCTAGTATGTACTTTTTACCTATGCTTTTAGGTGCTGATAGTGGGTTTTTATTTGGCTGGGCAAAACCTGTTCCCGTAAATATCTCTACAGTTGTAAGAAATGGTGGTTACAATGGAGCTATGCAGGTTGATTTAGCAGGTATAGTGTATAATCTATCTTTAGCAACTATAGCTTCAATTATATTGGTATCTATGAGTAGTCCAACCACTGCTGATGGATTAGGTTATATTTTTACATATATTTTTATATATAAACTACTTGTAATTAATGTTGTTTTAGGAGTATTTAACCTACTACCTATTCCACAATTTGATGGTGCCCATTTTATAATGCACCTATCTCTAAAATATAAACTAAACTCTGTTGCAGAGTTTTTTTATAAAAATGAAAAATATGGGATGGTTATAGCTATAATTGTTTTAATGACACCATTAAAAGATTATTTACTAATTATGCCAGTTCAAACTGTTTTACATTTACTATTATCATAAAAGGAAAAAAATGAAATTTTATATCGCTACGGATCATGCAGGAATTGAGTTAAAAGATTATACAGTTGAGTTACTGAAAGATAAAGGACACGAAGTTATAGATTTAGGTCCATTTTCTAAAGATAGAGTTGATTACCCAGATTATGCACATAAAGTTGCTACAAGTGTTTTAGAAGATGAAAATGCTCAAGGTATCTTAATCTGTGGTTCAGGTATAGGTATGAGTATGGCTGCAAATCGTCACGATGGTATAAGAGCTGCACTTTGTCATGATGCTTATACAGCTATGGTGGCAAGAGGTCATAATGATGCCAATATACTTTGCTTTGGTGAGCGAATCGTTGGTAAAGGTGTAGCTGAATCTATACTTGATGCTTGGATAGCTGGTAGTTTTGACGGTGGTCGTCACTGTGGTAGAGTTGCCAAAATAGAACTATAAACTAAGGATTCTAATGTTTTGGGAATGGTCACTTTTAACAATTTTATCTTTACTTTCTCTATTTTTATTTGTAAAAATGTTTTATTTTAAAAGTATTACAAATAAAGAACAAAGAAGTAATGATTTGATGAAACTAACTCTTCAAGAAGCTGAAATACTGATACGAAAATATCAGATTCAACTTCAAAGAGCATTAGGAAATGTAGATATTTTAAGTGAAGAACATACAAAACTAAGAAATGAGTTGAAAGTTTTAAAACAAAGAAATACAAAATATAGAAAAGAAACAGATAGACTAACAAATAAAATAAAAGCACTAGAGGGTCGTATAGATGCTCTGCTATAAAGGATAAATATGACTTTAACTATTGATGAAAGAAAAATAATTGAAGATTCGATAAGAGATATAAAAGATTTTCCAAAACCTAGAATCGTTTTTAAAGATATTACAACTCTTTTAAATAATAAAGAAGCTTATCAAGTTTTAATGAATCATCTTTATACTAAATATAAAGAGTATGATTTAGAATATATAGCAGGTATTGATGCTAGAGGTTTTATATTTGGTGCTGCTTTAGCTCAAATGTTAAATATCGGGTTTGTTCCTATAAGAAAAAAAGGGAAACTTCCATATAAAACGATTAGTGAAGAGTATTCATTAGAGTATGGAACTGATACTATTGAGGTTCATATTGATGCTTTTGGTTCAACACCAAATGCTAAAGTTTTACTTATAGATGATCTTATAGCTACAGGTGGAACTGCTAATGCAGCTGCTTCACTTATAGAACAAACTGGTGCTAAATGTGTTGAATCTTGCTTTATAATAGGTCTTACATTTTTAGATGGCATCAAAAATCTTCAAAAACAAACTGAAGTTTACACACTAATCGAGGTGAATTAAATGTATATCCCATCAGCTTCAAAATATGACCCAGATGAGAATGGACACTTCGGAATCTTTGGTGGTAGATATGTACCAGAAACTCTTATGCCTGCACTAAGTAAGCTAAAAGAGGAGTATGAAAAAATCAGATTTGATAAAGAGTTTTGGTCTGAAGTTCATTACTACCTAAAAGATTATGTTGGTCGTCCATCTCCACTATATTTTGCTCAAAATATATCTAAAGAACTTGGTGCTAAAATCTACCTAAAAAGGGAAGATTTAAACCATACTGGAGCACATAAAGTAAATAATGTTATCGCTCAAGGCTTAATGGCTAAAAGACTAGGTTATAAAAAAATTATAGCTGAAACTGGTGCTGGACAACATGGTGTAGCTACTGCAACTATATGTGCTTTACTAGATTTAGAGTGTGAAATATTTATGGGTGCTAAAGATGTTGAGAGACAAGAACTTAATGTTTTTCGTATGAAACTTCTTGGTGCAAAGGTAAATAGTGTTGAGAGTGGAAGTAGAACTTTAAAAGATGCGATGAATGATGCGATTCGCCATTGGGTTACAAATGCTAGAGATACTTTTTATATTATAGGTACTGTTGCAGGTCCACACCCCTACCCTATGATGGTTAGAGATTTTCAAGCTATCATCGGTTATGAAGCTAGAAAACAGATTTTAGAGAAAGAGAATCGTCTTCCTGACCATATTATCGCTTGTATTGGTGGTGGTAGTAATGCTATTGGGATGTTTCAACATTTTTTAGAAGATGAAGAAGTGGAATGTATAGGTATAGAAGCTGGTGGATTTGGTATAGAAACTGATAAACATGGCTGTTCACTTAAAAAAGGTCGCCCTGGGGTCTTACATGGTCAAATGAGTTATCTACTTCAAGATGATGATGGTCAGATTTTAGAAGCTCACTCTATATCTGCTGGACTTGATTACCCTGGTATCGGGCCTGAACATGCTTTTCATAATGACAATAAAAGTATAACTTATGATAATGCAACAGATGATGAAGCATTAGATGCTTTTGTATGGTTATCACAAAAAGAGGGAATTATACCAGCTTTTGAGAGTTCACATGCTGTTGCTCATCTTAAAAAAATGAAAAATATAGAGGGTAAACTTATCATTGTAAATCTATCTGGTCGTGGTGATAAAGATATGATTCAAGCAAAAGATATACTACACTTTGACTAAATAGGGAAATTATATGCTTATACCATCAAATCTGTTAAAAGATAAAAAAATATTATTAGGTGTAACTGGTTCTATCGCTGTTTACAAATCACTTGAACTTGTAAGATTATTTACAAAGGCTGGTGCAGATGTTAAAGTGATAATGAGTCAATCAGCTAAAAAGTTTGTTACACCTTTAAGCTTTGAAACTTTAACTGGTAATAAAGTTCTTGATGATACAAATGAATCTTGGGCAGATGAACATAATCATATAAAAACTACTCAATGGGCAGATGTTTTTGTGATTGCACCTGCTACTGCTAACACTATAGCAAAACTTGCAAATGCGATAGCTGACAATATTTTACTTCAATCAGCATTAGCATATCCTAACACTAAGATTTTAGCACCATCAGCAAATACAAATATGATTGAAAACCCAATCACAAAAGCAAATATCAAGATGTTATCTATTGCAAACTATGAGATGGTAGAGACTCAAACTAAAGAGTTAGCTTGTAAAACAACTGGTAATGGTGCTATGGCTGAACCAATAAATATATTTTGGCAAACCTGTAGAGCATTACTAAAAGATGATTTTTATAGTGATAGAAAAGTGATTTTAACTGGTGGTGGAACTATTGAAAAGATTGATGATGTTAGATACTTATCTAATTTTTCAAGTGGTAAAATGGCATCATCTTTAGCAACTGCACTATATTGTAAAGGTGCTGATGTAAATCTAATATCTACAAAATTTGAAGATAATTTACCACAAGATATTCATACTATAAAAGTTGAAGATTCTAAAGAGATGTTAAATTATCTAGTAGCTTCTATAAGAATCGCTAAGAAAGGTAAATTATCTAAAGCAACACTTATGAGAGATGAGCAGATTCATCTTATTCAAAAACAACCTTACCTATTTATGGTGGCAGCTGTTAGTGATTATGTACCACAGTATCCTCAAAATGGTAAACTAAAAAAAGATACCTTAGGTGATATATTTGAACTATCACTAAAAAAGAACATAGATATTTTAAACTCCATAGATAAAGATGGAATCACAACCATAGGTTTTAAAGCTGAAATGGATAGTGAGAATGCTCTTTTAAATGCTAAAAATATGTATAAAAATAAAAATCTTGATGCTGTTTGTCTAAATATATTGAAAGATTCATCAAGTTTTGGAACAGATACAAATAAGATAGATTTTATAACAGATGAAAAAATAATATCTTTAGAATCTTCAGATAAATTAAATATCTCTTTTGATATTTTAAACAATGCAAAAAAATTATAAAAATTAAGATACTAGGTTTACTATGAATAGAGCAAAGCATATCGCTATTATTATGGATGGAAATGGTCGTTGGGCTGAACTTCTTGGTAAGAAAAGAGTTAAAGGGCATGAAGCTGGTGCAAAAGTTGTAAAAAAAATCACAACTTACTGTTCTAACCATAGTGAAATTGAAAGATTAACACTTTATGCTTTCTCAACTGAAAATTGGAAAAGACCCCGTTTAGAAGTTGAGTTTTTAATGAAACTACTTGAAAAATATCTTAAAAATGAACTTAATCACTATCTTGATAATAATGTTAGATTTGAACCTATTGGTGATTTACGAGCATTTTCAAAATCTTTACAAAAAGCTATAGCAATGGTAGAAGAAAAAACTGCTCATTGTGATGGTTTAGTTCAATCTTTAGCACTAAACTATGGTTCACAAAATGAGATTTTAAGAGCAGTAAACAGCATAAAAGATTCTAAAGATGATATAACTACAGAGATGTTAAGTAATGCACTTGATTGTAAACATGATGTAGATTTACTCATACGAACAGGTGGCGATAAAAGATTATCTAATTTTTTACTTTGGCAAGCATCATATGCTGAACTTTTCTTTTGTGATACATTGTGGCCAGATTTTACAACTGATGATTTAGAAAAAATAATCAAAAACTTTACAAAAGTTGAAAGAAGATTTGGAGGGTTAAAATAGTGGAACTTTTAATTATAGCTTTTATATTTGGTACACTGATTGGTTCATTTATTAATGTAGTAATACTTAGAATACCAAAAGATGAAAGTGTAATATTTGGTTCTTCACACTGCCCATCATGTGGTAATAATCTAAAACCTTGGCACAATATACCCCTTTTTTCTTGGATATTTTTAGGTGGTAAATGCTCATTTTGTAAAACACCTATCTCAGCACAGTACCCTATTGTTGAGTTTATCTCTGGATTAATTTTTGTAGTTTTAGTAAATAAATTTGGTATCAGTTTAGCAATTTTATCTATAGGGCTTAGTTTTTTAATGCTTTTAGCTTTATCAATGATAGATTTCAAATACAAAATGGTACCAGATTCTATAAATCTTTTAGCTATGCTATTTGCAATTTTTGGAGCATGGAATCTTGGTGGTGTTTTAAACAACTTTCAAAATGCACTTCTATTTGCTGGTGGTTTTACACTTTTAAGATTCTCACTTTCATATCTACTAACATCATCAGCAAGAAGATATGCTAAAAAAACCATAACACCTTGGACAAAAAACTACCACACATACCCATTTATAGAAGCGATGGGTGAAGGTGATATAATGGTAGCTGCAACAATGGGTGCTTTACTTGGAGTACCTTTAACATTAGTTGCAATTTTTCTTAGTGCTTTACTAGCTCTTCCTGTTATGCTTATGGTTCAAAATGGTTCAGCAGAGGAAAAAAGAGTACCCTTTGTTCCATTTTTAGCACTTGCTACATTTATAGTTTATATATTAGATAGCCCTATTTTAGCATATATACAAGCGAATTATTAAATATGGATGTTTTAAGAAAATATATTTTAGATAATTTTGCTTTATCTTTTTTCTCTATATTTTTACCACTTTTTTCTATAGCTTCTGTAATTTTTTTAATTAAATTAGCTACTTACACTGCTATCATACAATTAAGTATTTGGGAGATGTTAAAATTATATATTTTTGTACTTCCAGAACTTCTTTTTTTTACACTACCGATTACATTTTTTATTGCTGCAACATTAACACTATTTAGATTATCTAATGATAATGAGATGATTGTATTCTTCTCTTTAGGTATCCATCCAGTTACTATCATAAGAACATTATTAGTACCATCTATTTTGCTTAGTATCTTACTTTTGATAAACTTTCTTTTTCTTTTTCCACATGCCAAAGTTTTATCTAAAAATTTTGTATCTTATAAAAAAAGTGAAGCAAAATTCAATCTATCAGCTTCTGAATTTGGACATAGTTTTGGAGATTGGTTACTTTATATTGGTAAAGAAAATAAAGATGATACTTATGGTGATGTTATTTTATTTAATAAAAATCAAGAAGAAGAGATTCTTATCGGTGCAAAGAATGCAGAAGTTATAAATAAAAATGGTTTATTAAGACTTAAACTAACCAAAGGTGAAGGTTATAGCTATTCAAGTAAAAAATTTACTCAAATAAATTTTAAAACTATGTATATAAACGATTCTATGAGTTCTAAACTTGAAAAATATGCCACTGCATTTGAATACTGGTTTCCACAAGATGATCTAAGACTAAAAAAAAGAAGAGCTAAAATGTTTATAGTAAATATATTACTAAGCTTTTTACCTATGTTTAGTTTGTTTTTAGTTGCTAGTATAGGGATTGTTCATATTAGACATCAAAAAGCCAGAGTTTATCTTTATCTATTTATTGGTATAGCTATATATTATGTTTCTGCTGTTACTCTTCAGAAACCTTTTGGTTTTTACACTATTCCTATACTATCTATAACTTGGCTAAGTACCACTTATATTTTATATAGAAAACAGATAGTGGCAAAGTTTTAGATGCGAGTTAAACTAACTGTAGCTTATAATGGAACACATTATCTAGGTTCTCAAACTCAAAAATCATCATCAAATACAATTTTGGGGACTATTGAAAAAGTTTTATTTGCACTTGGAATCAAAGATAAACTTATAGCTTCTGGTAGAACAGATAAAGGTGTTCATGCTACGGGTCAAGTGTGTCATATAGATTTACCACTATTTTGGGATGATTTAGTAAAACTAAAAAGAGTGTTAAATGAGATGTTACCATCATCTATAAAGATAAAAAATATCATCAAAATTAAAGATGATTTTCATGCTAGATATGGTGCAAAAAAAAGAGTTTACAGATATATAATAAAAAAGGAATCAAGTAACCCTTTTTTAGATGATTTTATAACTTTTGATAAAGATATAGAGTTTACAATAGTAAAAGAAAATATCAAACTATTTATAGGTGAACACGATTTTACACATTTTATGAAAACAGGTAGTGATACTAAAAGTGCTATCAGAATCATATATAAAGCATTTGCCTATAACTATAAAGATTATATAGTTCTAAATTTTGAAGCAAATGGTTTTTTAAGATCACAAATTAGACTGATGGTTGGAGCTTTATTGAAATTTGATTCTAAACAGATAACTCAACAACTAAATTTAAGTGAAAAATATCCACTTAAACCAGCTAAGAGTAATGGTCTTTATTTAGCTAAAATAAAATATTAGTTATTGAACTCCACAAAATAATATTCTAACTTTTTACCACCAACCACTTTTTGTTCATGTGCAATCACTTTTTGATTCTTAAATAGTTTACCTATCTCTTCATAATGTGCTTTACTTTTACCTATATATATACATCTACCTAAAGATGGAATCTCTTTTAATGGTGAATTTATATCTATACCTAAATCACTATTCCTCCAAATATTAAAATTTGAAAATCTAGCTGTATTTAAAACTAAAATATTGTTATATTTATGGAAATAATATGCTATTTCAGAACCATGATAATCATCTATAAGTATATGTCCAGTTTCACCACGTTATGGTTGCCTAATTTCAAATATATAAAAGCGATAGCTTAGAAACATAATAGTAAAATCTTAGTTACCAAACAAAGGATTTTAAATATGTCGCAAGTCTA
>Ga0256842_1000163_pt1 | contig 57578 bp, 47 predicted proteins | sample 4559240metaG_FD_185973 | JGI IMG/M metagenome (GOLD analysis project Ga0256842, IMG submission 185973) | Hydrothermal vent microbial communities from Guaymas Basin, Mexico - 4559-240 | ecosystem: Environmental > Aquatic > Marine > Hydrothermal vents | place: Mexico: Guaymas Basin | collected... | reverse complement strand
TGTCTTCTGAGATAATACGCCATTATTTGTCCTGCTTGGAATATGACTTTTCTTTTTTAAAACAGAAGGCTTTTCTCAAATTTTGCCAATTTCTTATAAAGAAGAGAGAAATTTCTACTTTTCCAGAATTGACATTTTTTTCAATTTAACTATAAAATATAGTAAAAGAAATTAAAGAATTAAACGGAGGGAGGAAGATGTTGAGAGAACTTGATAAACGACTTAGACTCCGCTGGAAACTTATTATCCCTCTGGTCCTGGCTATCTCTTTTGGAGTAATTGCAACAATTATTGTTACAGGCTATACCACCTATAAATTTGCTTTAGATGGAGTTGCTCAGAATACTATTCAGGAGTTATATAAGAACACCAAATCTTTTGTCTTTGCTTTCATGTCCTCTCCCGATTATCCTAAATTGAAAGAACAATTTTTGTCACATAATTCAAATATAAAAATTTTAAAACCAGAAGATGTAAAAGATCCTGAGGTAACTAAACTGATTTATGCTAAAAAATCAGGGTATTATAAAAAAGATAATGTAATAATAGGGGTATACCCTCTTGTAGCTAAAAAGAGCTGTCTTTCCTGCCACCACGCTCATGCTGGAGAAGTTTTGGGTGTAATTTCAATAAAAACATCTATTCAATCTCTTATGAAAAAGGTTCGCCAGATTCAATTACTTTATACAGTATTAGGATTTTTAGGAATTATTTCAGCCTCTATAATAGTTTATATCACCTATATTATTATTCGTAGGCCCCTTTATGTTTTGGCTAACAAGCTTGAGGAAATGGCTCGGGGAGATCTTACTATAAAGATTGGCTTTACAGATAGAGTAGATATCATAGGTAAAATTGCAAGAAGTATAGAACATGTGCTTGAGTCATTTAAAACCTTGAGTAATAAGTCTTTAAGCTATTCTTTTAGACTTGCAGATACTTTGGATCATACTTTTAAAGTAATAGACCATACTTTAGAAGGCGTGGGAAATCAGGCTAATCAGGCAAGTCAAATAGCTGCAGCTTCAGAAGAAATGACGGTTACTATTACAGACATTGCCAAGAATACAGCAAATGCTTCCAAGCTTTCTGAAGAGAGTATGGAAGCTGCTTTAAAAGGTAAAGAATTTTCTGAAAATGCAATGGAGGTGATCGTTAGGGCTAATCAATCCACCCAATCTTTGAGAGAGACTATAGAAAACCTTAATTCCAAAGTGGAACAAATAAATTATATTGTTAATTTAATTAAAGATATTGCAGATCAAACGAATTTACTTGCTCTTAATGCGGCTATTGAAGCAGCAAGAGCAGGGGAACACGGAAGGAGCTTTGCTGTTGTAGCTGAAGAAATTAGAAAACTTGCTGATAGAACTCTTAAGGCAACAGAAGAGATAGCAGCTAATGTTTCAACTATTCAAAATGAATCTCATGAAGCTTATGAAAATATGGATTCTACTGCGAAAGAAGTTGAAGAGGCCCTCCATACATTAAATCAGGTAAAAGATGTACTGGATGAAATTGCTGCTGGAACTCAGAAAGTAAAGGATGCCATCAGTCAAATAGCTGCTGCTACTGAAGAACAATCCATAACCAGTGAGGAAATTACCAAAAATATAAGCGAAAATGCCAAAATAGCAAAGCAGATAAAAGAACTTACAGAAGAACTTGCAGAAGAGACATACGAAGTACTCTTGATTTCTTCTGACCTGAGGCATACTGCAGCTTCTGTAAGAACAGAAAAACTTAGGGAGCTTCTTTTTGATATATTCAAAGGCGATCATAGCAGGCTTATATTAAGAGTAAAAGCTCATTTAAAAGGTCTGGCCACTCTGGATCCTGAGCTGCTTGCAGATTATAAGAATTGTAGCTATGGCAAGTGGTATTATCAGGGGGAAGGGAAACAATTTCAGTCTGATCCACTCTTTAAAGAATTTGAAGAGTTACATAGAGAAACGCATCTTTTAAATAGTCAGATAGTAAAAACTTATAATGAAGGAGATCAGGAGAGCTTGAAGGAGCTTCTTATGAAACAGGAAGCAATAGCCAAGAAAGTAGATGAATATTTTGAGAGGCTTAAGCAGATCTATCTTAATGCCTTACGTGCTTAAGTTCTTTCTGGAGGTAAGTAAGGATTTCTCTAATTTTAAGGGTAAGGTTTTCAGAGGCCTTAATTTCTTTAAGGAGTTGAGAAGTGGCTTTTTCAAGTTGATAAAATTCTCTTTCTAAAATGGTTATAAAGGTTGAAATGTGAGTCTCTTCTAAATAAGTTTTTTCAAAAAAATAATAAATCAGATGAGAAACAGGCAAAAGCATTTCATAGCTTACTATAAGGATCCCCTGTTTTTCCAATTCTTCAAAAAGATAAGTTTTAAGGAAAGGGAAAATTCCCTGAGGTACAACCATGAGGCCGAGACCTATTGCCTTTTCGTCTTTTAAATAAGAAGCTACTTCTTTAGCTCTTTCTCTTATTCTCTGTAGAATTTCAGAAGGATTTTTTACTGCTTCAAGATGGAAAAATTTTGAATCAATGGGTACATAAGCTCCATTTTTTAATTTTAAGGCAAATTCCACGATCCCTTTCCCTAATCTTACATTTCTGGCAAGTCTTTCAGGAGGCAGAAGAGAAAGCCAGTTTTCTGCAATTTTTTCAGCAGAAGCTCCAGATGCTCTTGATGTAAAAATTCTTTCAAGACTTGCCACCCGGGTTTCAAGCTGCTTTATTAGGGCCTCGGAGTGATTCAGTCTTAATTCAAGTGAGTCTTTAATGGAGTCTCTCAAAAGGATAAATTGTTCTTTAAAACTGTTAATACTTCCTGAGATTTTAAAGTAGAGTATAATAAAAAAAATCAAAACAAGAAAAAGAAAAACTCCCAGGCCAAGATAAAGCATTAAAAAGAAAGTATAACACTTATCAGTATTTAAACAACATAACTTTGCAAAGCTTTTAGCAGGAGAATAAGTGGTGGGCCGTGGAGGACTCGAACCTCCAACCTACGGATTAAGAGTCCGTTGCTCTACCAGTTGAGCTAACGGCCCATTTAAAGACCATCTATAAATGTACTCTCATTTTTAAAAATGTCAAGAAAAGTTGACTAAAATTCTGCTTAAAGTCCTTAACAAAAGGCTTTTATTTTTAAATAAAAAAATTTTCTTTTAAACTTCAAAACAACTTTGCAAAGAAAATATAAAGGTTAAAATGAAAGCATGCTTAACTTTCTTCTATTGAAGAAACAAAGGATTGCCCTTCCTGGAGTTATAAAAAGTCTTATAAACTGTAAAGAAATTTTGCTTTATCCTTTGAAAGAAGGACTTAACCTTGTTGAAAAAGGTCATCTTATGCCCGAGGGGATAATGACTCTGGGAGGAGATGGAACTCTTCTTAAGGCAATCCCAATTGCGTATAAATACGATCTTCCTATTCTGGGAATAAATAAAGGTAAATTTGGTTTTCTTACAGAGATTTCTCCAGAAGAGTTACCCAAAGTTGTAGATCTTATAAAAAAGCAGAAGCCTTATATTAAAGAGAAAAATGGAATTTTAATAGCTTTTAAAGGAAAAAAGATCCCGGCACTTAATGAAGTGGCTATCTTAAAAGGTCCTGAAGGAAAAATTATATATCTTCAGGTAGAATTGAATGGAGAAGTTTTAACAACGGTTTATGGAGATGGTTTAATTGTGGCAACTCCTATCGGTTCAACAGCTTACAATCTTTCTGCAGGAGGACCTGTGATTCACCAGGATGCCTCGGTTCTTATATGTACACCTATCTGCTCTTTTAAAATTAATCTTAAACCTTTTGTAATTCCAGACACTTTTAAAGTAAAAGTTACTCTTACCAGCCCCAGAGATGTTGCTCACATTTTAATAGATGGACAGATAAATTTGCCTTTTTCTACAGGAGAGGCCCTGGAAATTACCAGGGCTCCAAAACCTATCAAATTTTTCTCTCTGCCTGAGAAAGATTATTTAAAAAAATTAAAGAAAAAATTCAATTGGTAAGATTACATTTCTTCTTCTTTTTTAAGAAACCTGGAAGAAAGCTCTTCTTTTTTTTCTTTAATAACCTCTTTTCCTTTCTCTACAGCTTCTTGGAGCACACTCTTTTTTTCCTCTACAATTTCTTTAGCCTTTTCACTGAGTTCTTCAGCTTTTGATTTAAGCACCTGGGTTTCTTCTTTTATTTTTTCCTTTACCTCCTCCAGCTCGTCTTTAATTTTCTGTCTTACCTCTTCTCCACTTGCAGGAGCAAGAAGTAGTGCTGTTATTCCACCAACAATTACACCAGACAAAAAGGCTATGCAGATACTTGCTTTTTTTTCTCCCATTTTATCCCTCCTTTTTATTTTTTAAAATTAAAGACATAGGAAGTGCCTTTTTGACCCTTTTGCTAAATTCAAAAGCACCTGCTAAAATAGCATTAACCTCTATATAGAGATTTTTAACCTGGTCGTTAAGAGTGTCCAGCATTACTTTGGTAGTTCTGGAAAATTCACCCACAGATTCTACCAAAGGATCTACACTTCCTGCTATTTTTTTGAGTTTTTCTGAAGTTTCTCTTAAATTGGTTACAGTGTACTTTGTTTCTTGAGAAATTCCCTGGGCCTCGTCAGAAAGAATTTCTATCTGATTTTTAAGAAATTCCTCAAAGTCCTTTATAGATGTTTTCAATTCCTCTACCACTTCTGGAAGAATTTTTAAACTGCTCACAAACTCATTTGTATTTTTAAGTGTATCTTCAGCTGCATTTATTGTAGTCTCAAGTTTTGAAGAAGTGGTTTTCAAATTTGCTAAAATCTCAGGGAGTGGGTTTAAATTGGTTTCAATTTTGTCAATAAGTTTGTGTAACTTCAAAATAAGGATAAAAAATGCTATGGCTGCAACTATTAATAACAAAATAAGAAATTCTGTTAAGCCTTCCATTGTTTCTCCTTATTTTAGATTTTTTTATTATTATAAAACATTTTTTTTGATTTTCCAGTATTTTTGAAAATTTTTCAATTTTTAGAAGCCTTTACAAAAATTAAAGTTATAAGTATAATAATTTTAATGGAGTACATAATTGTAGCAAATAGATTGCCTTTTGTAATAAAGAAAGACTTGACTTTTGAGAGAAGCCCGGGTGGGCTGGTTTCGGGACTTTTGACTTTTCTTAAAAAAGCTAAAATAAAAAAATATAAATGGATAGGCTGGCCTGGAAAAGATATAGATAAGAGAAAACTTTCTCAAGTTCAGGCTAAGTGTCAAAGGCATAAGGCATATCCTGTCTTTATTCCCAAAAAGGAACTGGATAGATTTTATAATGGATTTTGTAATAAGACTTTATGGCCTCTTTTTCATGGCTTTCAAAGCTATGCCCATTATGATAAGACTTTCTGGAATGCTTATGTTTCTGTAAACCAGACTTTTTGCGAAGAAGTTGTTCGTTTTATAAAAGAAGATAGCGTTGTTTGGGTACATGACTATCATTTTATGTTGCTCCCTGCCCTTTTAAGGGAAAGATTTCCTGATATTATGATAGGTTTTTTTCTCCACATACCTTTCCCTCCTCCAGAGCTTTTTATGCAGCTGCCCTGGAGAAAAGAATTGCTTGAAGGTCTTCTGGGTTGCGATTTGATAGGATTCCACGCTTATGAATATACTAACAATTTCCTTAGAAGTCTTTCACGAATTTTTGGCCTTGAGCACAAAATGGGAACTCTGTTTTTTCAAAATAGGTATATTAAAGCAGATACTTTCCCTATGGGAATAGATTTTGAGCTTTTTTATAAGGCTTCTCAGCAGAAAAAAATACAGTCTTTGATAAATAAAATAAAAAAACAGTTAAAAGACAAAAAAGTCATTTTTTCCGTTGATAGGCTGGATTATACCAAAGGAATATATAACAGGTTACTTGCTTTTGAAGAGTTGTTAAAGAAAAACGAAGAGTTTAGAGAAAAAGTTGTTTTGATTATGGTGGTGGTGCCTTCAAGAGAAGGGGTAGAACAATATCAGCGGATGAAAAAGCAGCTTGAGGAAAAGATAAGTGAGATAAACGGGAAATTTGCTACTATTAACTGGACGCCGGTGCATTATTATTATAGATCCCTTGATTTTAATGAACTTGTAGCTCATTATGTGGCAAGTGATGTAATTCTTGTGACACCTCTTAAAGATGGAATGAATTTAATTGCTAAGGAATTTGTGGCAAGCCGGAGGGATAAAAAAGGAGTTTTGATTCTTTCTGAATTTGCCGGTAGTGCTAAGGAGTTGGGCGAGGCTATAATAGTAAATCCTAATTCTATTGAAAACTTAAGAGAGGCTATGGAAAGTGCCTTGAAAATGTCTTTAGAAGAACAAGCCCAAAGAATAGTCACCATGCAGGAAAGACTTATTCGTTATGATATTATAAAGTGGGGAAAAGACTTCTTTACGACCCTTGAAAAGCTGCAAAAAGAGAAAGACAAACTAAAGACAAAAATTATTAATTCAAGGCTTATTAAGAGGATTAAAGAGGATTTTTTTAAGGCAAAAACAAGAATATTCTTTTTTGATTATGATGGCACCCTTGTTCCAATAGCGTCTAAACCTTCTCTGGCAATTCCTGATGAGGAGCTTTTACAACTGTTAAAACATCTTACCACTTTAAGAAACACAGAGATAGTTCTTATTTCAGGAAGGCGAAAAGACTTTCTGGATACATGGTTTGGAGATTTGGGTATTTCTCTGGTAGCAGAACATGGTGCCTTAATTAAAAGGCCTGGCCAGGATTGGGAGGCAGCTGTTCCTATTCCAGAAGACATAAAACAGGGCGTAAGAAATATTATGGAAATGTATGTGGATAGACTTCCTCAGTCTTTTATAGAAGAAAAAGAATTTTCCTTGGTTTTTCATTACAGAAATGCAGATCCTGAACTTGCCAGTGTAAGAGTCGCAGAGCTTATAGACGAGCTTTTGCTTTTTACAGCAAATGTAGAGGCAAATATACTTCTGGGTAATAAAATTGTGGAGGTAAGACCTGCGGGAGTGGATAAAGGAAGTACTGCCAGACTTTTTTTACATCAAAAAGAATTTGAATTCATTCTGGGAGCCGGAGATGATGTAACAGATGAAGACCTTTTTAAAGCCCTTCCAGATACAGCCCATACCATTAAGGTTGGCGTAGGGAAGTCATTTGCCAAGTATAGTGCTCCTTCTTATAAGGAAATAAGAAACTTACTAAGGAGTTTTTTTTAGGATTATGGCTAAAGTTTTTAAATTTAAAACAGAACTCTGGATACCGGTTTATACAGGGATTAAGGTGCACACCTTGAAAGATTTTATTGAAACTTTGAGAACTATAGAAATAGAATCAATATTTTATCATGTTTGCATAAATATGTTTAATTACCATAATATGCCTGTTTATTATCCCAATAGTTTTTCTTATTGGTTGTATAAAAATAATTTTTTAATTTTAGCAGAGAAAATATCTTCTATTGATCCTATTGAACTATCTGATCTGGAAGAGATTAGGAAAAGAATTGTACTTATTTTGGAAGAAAATTATCCTGGAGAATCAGGACAGAGGTTAATCCCATTTTACTTTGTTAAGGCGGAAAGAGAAATTATTGACTGTGGTTTCGTAGCAAGAAATATGGAAGAGTTTATAAAAGGTATTAAAGAAAGTAGTATTAATTCTCTGTTTTATCATCTTGTCAGTTCTAAAATTCAAAAAAAGGCACCAGTGAATGACTATTCTGCCTGGCTTCTTTCAATTGGAGAAACTACCAAGGCCAATCTTATTTCTCAACTTGATATATATAATTACACCCTTTATGAAATAAAAGATAAGATTATCAGGATCCTGGAAGGATGATAGGAGATTATAAACCTTTTGTAGAAGAAGCAGTAATAAGAGAGATAGAGATTCTTGCTAAAAGGCTAAAAGGAATAAAGGTACTTCATGTAAACTCTACCAGAGAAGGTGGTGGAGTTGCAGAAATTCTTCATCGTTTGGTATTGTTAATGAATGAAGTGGGAGTAAAAACTGACTGGAAGGTAATTAAAGGAGACAAGAAATTTTTTACTTTTACTAAAAAACTTCACAATCTTCTTCACATGCCGGGGAGGTTTGAAATAGATAGCGAAGAGGTGGTTTACTATTTAAAAATTACTTATGAAAACTTTGAGCGGATTGATACAGAAAATTACGATGTGGTAATTATTCACGATCCGCAGCCCATGGGGCTTATTGCTAAGAAAGTCAAGGGCCAAAAGTGGATCTGGAGGTGTCATGTAGACACTTCCACTCCTGACCCTGCTGCCTGGAAGTTTATAGAAACATTTATCAATGCTTACGATGCTTGCATCTTTCATATGCCGGAATTTGTTTATGAAAAAATCAAAATTCCGACTTTTACCATCAGGCCTTCTATAGATCCTTTGCATCCCAAAAATGTAGACCTTTCTCCTGAAGAGATAAAAAAAATTGTAAGTGTTTTTGGAGTTGATCCAGAAAAGCCTATTATTTTGCAGGTATCAAGATTTGACAGGCTTAAAGACCCTTTTGGAGTGATGCGGGCTTATAGAATGGTAAAAAAGAAATATGCGTCTCAGCTTGTGCTTTTAGGAGGATTTGCCCCTGATGACCCTGAAGGCGAAGAAGTGTTTAGGGAGCTTAAAGAACAGGCAGAGGGAGATAAAGATATATTTCTTTTAAATCTTCCTCCTGACAGTCACAGAGAAGTAAATGCCTTTCAAAGGGCTGCTACTGTGGTTGTACAGAAGTCATTGAGAGAGGGCTTCGGCCTTGTTGTTTCAGAGGCTATGTGGAAGGGAAAACCTGTTGTTGGTTCAAATGTAGGTGGAATAAAAAGACAGGTTGTTCATGGGGTTACTGGATACCTTGTAAATACTGTGGAAGGAGCAGCCTGGAGAATTAGACAACTTCTGGCCAATGCAGAACTTAGAGAGTCCATGGGGAATCATGCTATAGAAAGAGTAAGACACAGATTTCTTATTATAAGACATTTAAGAGATTATTTGCTGTTAATTTCCAAGCTTATAAGTTCTGCTCCTATTTTATAACCTCAACATGCCCCACATCTTTTGCATTTTCCAGGAATACAAAAAGGTGTTAACTGGCCGCTCTTTGCCTTTTCCCACTCCTCAAAAAGATAAGTTTTCTTTACGCCGGTTTTTATAAAATCCCAGGGAAAAATGAAATCCTCTTTTTCTTCAGGATTCAGTATAGAAGTTTTTTCTAAATCTTTTAAAAGATTGGTTAAAGACATTTTGTCAGAAGTATAGCTGGCCAGAACATCTGCAGCATTTTCTGTTGACCTTGCAAGTAAAGCCTGAAGATAAGCTTCTCTGGGAGAATCCATTTTAATCCAGGGAGGATTTTTGAGGAGTTTTTTAAGGAACTGCCCCCTTTTTTTTAGTTCTTTTAAGCCATAAAGGGGCATCCATTGGAAAGGGGTATGGGGCTTAGGAGAAAAAAAAGATACACTGCAAACCAGTTTTAACTTAAGTTTCAGGTTCTGCAATTTTTGAATAAACCTTGCAGTTTCTTCTATGTCTTCCTTTTCTTCAAAAGGTAGCCCCAGCATAAAATAAAGTTTAACTTTTTTTATCCCTTCTTCTTCAAATAGCTTTAAAGCCTCCATTATCATTTCTTCGGTAAGACACTTGTTTATGACTTTTTTCAATTTTAGAGAACCTGTTTCTGGAGCAATGGCAATGCTGCGGGTGGTTTTAAAAAGCTCAAGAAATTCCCTGCTCAATGCATCAAGCCTGAGAGAAGAGAAGGTCAGGGTTACTTTCTTCTTTAAGAGCTCTTTTCCCAAGTTTAAAATTGTCTCTTTTTCCATAAATTCAAGGCCTATCACTCCAAGTTTTGCAAAGGGAGGAATTTGCTCTATACACTGTTTAAGAGCTTCGTAAGAGTAACTTCTTGGAGGACGATATACAAAACCTGCTGCACAGAATCTACACCCTCTTCCGCACCCCCTTGAAACCTCAATTAAGTATGTATTGACAAAGCTACTTTTTTCACTTATAACCCTGGAAAAAGCAGGGGTTTTGAGCTCTTTTTGTTTGAGCACTTTTACAGAAGTGTTCCGCTTTTCAGAACACAAAAAGAAAGGCTGCTCTTTAAGTTCTTTTAATAAATTCTTTTTTTCCGAAAATTTTAAAAATTCAGAAATAAGTACTTCTTCCATTGCTTCCCATTCTCCCAGCAGGATGCCATCAAAAAATTTCAGAATGGGTAAGGGATTTAGCCAGGTTGCCACCCCTCCTGCCAATACTAATTCTCTTCTTTCTTCCGGCAAAAGAGGTATTTGTGACCATTTAAGCAAAGTAACTACATTCAGATAATCCACCTCAAAAGAAATAGAAAAAATAATTATGTCAAACTCCTTAAGAGGCCTTTTACTTTCTATGGAGACTGGAAGAGAAGGTTTTTCAGGCAAGAATACCCTTTCACAAACTATTTCTTCAAAGGCATTAAGCCTTTGATAGATGCTTAAAAAGCCGAGATTAGCCATTCCCACCTGATAGGAATTGGGAAAGACAAGGGCAATACTTAGCCTATCCTGCCAGCGTTTTTTAATAAATCCTTTTTCAAATTTAAGATAATCCAGCTGCACCCTTGCAACACCTTTTTTTACTTATTAAAATAAGATTAAACCAGAAATAAGGAGCAAGTAAAGTGAGAGAATTTTTGATAATTTCAGGTCCCTGTGTGCTTGAGGATCTGGAAACAGCCCTTTTTATTGCAGAGGAACTAAAAAAAATCACAGCAGAGCTGGGTTTTTCTTACATTTTTAAGGCTTCTTTTGACAAGGCAAATCGTACATCTATTTCTTCTTATAGGGGCCCGGGCCTGGAAAAGGGTCTTTCCATGCTGCAAGAAGTCAAAAATAAAGCAGGGGTGAAAGTGATTACTGATGTGCATGAGACCTGGCAGGTAAAGCCAGTTTCTGAAGTGGTGGATGTGGTGCAGATCCCTGCCTTTCTTTGCAGGCAAACAGATTTGCTGGTAGCTGCAGGGCGTTTTGCGAAAGTGGTTAATATAAAAAAAGGCCAGTTTATGGCTCCCTGGGATATGAAGTATGCCGTGGAAAAGGTTAAGGCAGATGGGGAGGCAGAAGTATGGCTCACAGAAAGGGGCACTACTTTCGGATATAGAAATCTGGTGGTGGATTTTAGATCCATTCCTATTATGAAGGCCTTTGCAGATAGAGTAATTTTTGATGCAACGCACAGTGTGCAGCTTCCTGGTGGAGGTGGTGGAAAGTCTGCTGGAGAAAGAGAATTTGTGCCTTATTTGGCAAGGGCTTCTGTGGCTGTGGGAGTTGACGGGCTTTTTATGGAGGTGCATCCAGAACCTGAAAAGGCGCTCTGTGATGGGCCAAATTCCCTGCCTTTAAAAGAAGTAAAGCCACTTCTCTCTCAAATCAAAAAACTTAGAGAGGCTCTTTCTAATGGAAAACCTGCCTGAATCTATTATTGAAAGGGCAAAAAAAGTTAAACTTTTACTTCTTGATGTAGATGGAGTGTTAACAGGTGGGGAGATTATCATTACTTCAACCGGGGATGAGCTTAAGATTTTTTCTGTGCTTGATGGTATGGGAATAAAGCTTCTTCAAAAAGCAGGAGTGGAGGTTGCTATTCTTTCAAGCAGAAAGAGCAAACCTGTAGAGCTAAGGGCAAAGGAGCTTGGTATAAAAAGAGTAATCCAGGGAGAGCTTGAAAAACTTAAGGCATTTGAAAAATTGCTTGAAGAAACAAGGCTCAGCCCAGAAGAAGTGGCTTATATAGGAGATGATTGGGTGGATATTCCTGTGTTAAAAAGAGTGGGTTTGGCTGTTGCTGTCGCCAATGCCTGGCCTCCAGTAAAGGAGTATGCCCATTACATAACCAGAACTCCTGGGGGGAAAGGAGCAGTAAGGGAAGTTGCCGAACATATTCTCAAGGCAAAAGGATTATGGAGAAAAATGTTTTCTTTTTATTGTTAGTTGCCTTTTTTTTGCCAGCTTTTCTTTTTGCAGCTCAGATAGAAGCCACGAATATAGAATATTCACTTTATAAAAAAGAAAGGCTTGAATGGACTTTTAGAGCTAAGTATTTTTCTCAGGAAAATCCAGAGTTTTTCTATGGAGAAAGCGTTTTAATTACCAATCCTTATAAAGGCTTAAAGATAAAAGGGGATAGGGCATTTTATTATAAAAAGGAAGATAAGTTTGTAATAAAAGGTAGAGTTAAACTTTTTACCAGGAAAAAAGGAGAGCTTTTTACCTCAGAACTTATTTTTTTTCCGAAAAAGAACCTGGTAATAGGATACAGAAAAGTGATTTTGAAACAGAAAGGGGCTATTCTGAAGGGAAGAGGGTTTGTGTATCGTCTTGACAGACATGAACTTAAGCTTAAAAGTAGAACGAAAGCCATTTTTAGTATGTAATTTATGTCCTCCTTTGAGAAGGCTTTAAAAAGACTCCAAAAATTTGAAAACAAGGCCAAAGGGCACAGGGCAAGGGTAAGAGAAAGATTCTGGAAAGAAGGCCCTCAGAGTTTCTCAGAAGAGGATCTGCTGGAGCTTCTTTTATTTTTTGGCATCCCCAGAAGAGACACAAGGGGCATTGCCAGAGAGCTACTTAAGACCTTTGGAGGTAGAATAGATTTCGTGATTGATGCCCCGGTGGAGGAGCTGCTTAAGGTTAAAGGACTGGGAGAAGCAGGTATTTTGCCACTAAAAGTGGTTCAGGAGGTAGCTCGTAGATATCTTAGAACCCGTGTTAAAGAAAAAGACATTCTCAGGTCTCCTGAAGAAGTTTATAACTATCTTCTTTATCGTTTTAAAAATAGTGCAAGAGAAGTGTTTGTGGTTATCTTTTTAGACACTCATAATAGGGTGATAGAAGTTGAAGAGTTATTTGCAGGGACAATAAATGAAAGTGCAGTTTATCCAAGAGAAATCTTTGCAAGGGCTGTAAAATACAAAGCCTATGCACTGATTTTTGCCCACAATCATCCTTCCGGGAAACCAAATCCCTCTGTTGCAGATTTAAAACTCACAAAAAGGCTTATTCTTGCAGGGAAGCTTCTCGGTTTTAAGGTGCTTGATCATTTAATTATTGGAGAGGAAGGCTATTATAGTATGGCTGAAGAGGGAGATATTGAAAGGCTAATTAAGGAGGTTGAGAGCAAACTATGAAAGTAAGGATTGCCAAAAAGGCTGGTTTTTGCATGGGGGTAAGAAGGGCTGTAAACCTTGTGCTTTCTGCCATAGGGAAGGGAGTTAAGCCTATTTATACCTATGGGCCACTTATTCACAATCCCCAGACTTTGAGGCTTCTTGAGAAGCTGGGAGTAAAGATTTTGAAGGATCCAGAAGAAGAGGTGCCTTCAGGAAGCTGTGTGATAAGGGCACATGGAGTACCTCCAGAAGAGAAAGAAAAGCTTGCCAGGAGGCATCGGGTTATAGATGGCACCTGTCCCAGGGTGCTTAAGGTACAGGCACTTGCCAGAAAGGCCGCAAAAGAAGGGAAAGCAGTGCTTATTGTGGGAGATAAAAATCACGCAGAAGTAAAAGGAATTCTGGGGTATTGTAAAGGGAAAGGCTATGTGGTGGGAAGTCCGGCAGAAGTAAAGCACCTGCCCCCTCATAAAAGCTGGGTGGTTCTTTCCCAGACCACTCAGGATCCACAGGTTTTTAAAAAAATTGCAGATGAAGCAAAAGCAAGATTTCCCGAAGTTAAGGTAATAAATACCATCTGCAATGCCACTCACATAAGGCAGGCAGAGGTAAGGCGGCTTTCTAAAGAATGTGAGGCCATTGTAGTGATAGGAGGGAGATTTAGTGCAAATACTCAAAGGCTTGCCAAAATAGCACGGGAAGAAGGACTAAAAACCATTTTTGCTGAGACTCCCGAAGATATAGATTTGAATGAGCTAAAAGGGATATCCAGTGTGGGAGTTACTGCCGGTGCTTCAACTCCTAACTGGCTCATAAACGAAGTGGTGGACAGGCTTAAAAGTACTCTGCCTTTTTATAGAGCTTTAAAGGCTTTTTCTTTTCTTGGCTTTCTTCAATCTCTTGTTTTTTCTTTTATACTCGCTGGCTTTTTGAATTTTCTTTCTATTAAAATGCAAAAAGTCTTTTGGATACTTCCTTTTGCCTTCTTTTTTCTTTTATTTCTTTATAATTTTCAAAACCTCCGCACTATTAAAAAATTTGCATATTATTATCCCATAAAAGGCAGAGTTATACAAAAACACAAAAAGCTCGTTATATTTTTGATAATAATTTCTGCATTATTTTCTCTTGTTGCGGGTATTCTTTTTAATCCCAGAATTATAAGTCTTGCCATAGCTATTTTCTTTTTAGCAGAGTTTTTAAAAGGAAAACCTTTGAGCTTTTTGGTGGAGCCTCTTTTTTTTATAGGCCTTATCCTTTATCTTTATCCTTTCTGGAATGCTAATTTTACTTTTATTTTTCTGGAGGCCTTTGTTTTGCTTTTGTTTGTTAAGCTCTATTTTGAAATAGTATATTTTCAGACAGATGGTTTTTTACCTCAGGATTTTTTTATTTCTATTTTTAATTTTGAAGAAAGAGGGTTTATGAAACTTCTTAAAATTTTTGTTTTCCTGGGCATAGGAATGGCTTTATTCTTTTATAAGAAACCATTTTTGTTTGCAGGGATGCTTGGGTTATGGCTGGTTTCCTATCTTCTTTTTCAATTTTTGAGAAAACGCCCCCTTGGGCAGATTATTTATCTGGAAAACCTCGCCCTTGTCCCTCCTTTTTTATTTTTTCTGTTGAGTGTGGCATATGCATGGTTTTAGTGAAAAAGATTGCGAATTTATGAGGCTTGCTCTTGAGGAAGCAAAAAAGGCCTATGAAGAAGATGAAGTGCCTGTGGGAGCAGTGGTGGTTTCTCCTGAGGGAGAGGTGATAGGTAGGGGTAGAAACAGGATGATTCAGCTCCTTGATCCCACAGCCCATGCGGAAATCCTGGCTTTGAGAGAGGCAGCAAAAGCTCTTGGAAATTACAGACTTATTGGATGCAGGATTTATGTTACTCTTGAGCCCTGTGCTATGTGTGCCTATGCAATGGTGCTTGCAAGGGTTGAGGAAGTAATCTTTGCCGCTTCTGATCCCAAAACAGGTGCCTGCGGGAGTGTGCTTAATCTTCTTAATTATAAAACATTTAATCACAGGATAAAGGTAAGGTCTGGTCTTTTTCAGAAGGAAGCAGCAGGACTTCTAAAGAAATTTTTTCTTCAGAAAAGACACTAATCTTTTTTGTCTGAAACAATAGCTTGTTTAAGAAATAAAAAGTATTATAATACAAAACTATGAGGCTTAGTGCGAGATTTATAAGAAAACTTCAGAATATAGAACCTTCTTTGCGTGAAGTATTGCTCAGTCTTATAGAAGAGATTGAAAGACAAAGGGAGGAGAGTGTAACAAAGGATGAATTTAAAGAGATAAAAGAGATTTTAAAAAGACTTGCTAAAACTGTTAATGAGCTTGCGGAGGCCCAGAGGAAGACTGAAGAGAGGGTTAATGAGCTTGCGGAGGCTCAGAAGAAGACTGAAGAAGAGGTGAAAGAGTTAAAGGAGATAGTGAGATCTCTTGCGGAGGCCCAGAGGAAGACTGAAGAGAGGGTTAATGAGCTTGCGGAGGCTCAGAAGAAGACTGAAGAGAGGGTTAATGAGCTTGCGGAGGCCCAGAGGAAGACTGAAGAGAGGGTTAATGAGCTTGCGGAGGCCCAGAAGAAGACTGAAGAAGAGGTAGCCTGTCTTAATAAAAGAATGAGGCTTGTTGAAGAGAGACTTGAAGGGCTTTCAAATACGGTGGGTTATGTGCTTGAGGACAGGGCGTATGTTTCCCTGCCGAGGATTTTAAAGGAAAGATTTGGAATAGAAGTTGAAGGAAGACTTATAAGAAGGTATGTATCTGTGGGCAAAAAAGAAATTCAGATAAATCTTTTTGGCTATGGCAAAAAGAATGGGGAGCGGGTGCTTATTTTGGGCGAGTGTAAGACCAGGTTTTCAAAAAGAGAAATACAGCGATTTGAAAAGTATGCTAAAAAGATAGCAGAAAAAGAAGGCTTAACATATTTTCCTGTTTTGGTAGCTTATGACTTCCATCCCAAGATGGAGGCCTTTTTAAAGGAGAAGGGCATAGCTTATGTATGGTCTTATGAGCTGAGTATAATGATTTAGGAGGAGTGCCCGAGTGGACGAAGGGGGCCGACTCGAAATCGGCTAAGGGAGGATTACTCCTCCCTTCGCGGGTTCGAATCCCGCCTCCTCCGTTTTTTCTTAAATAAATTCGTCCTGCTTTGTAAGGAAGAAAACACAAGAGGATAGGTAAGATGCAAAATAAAATATGCACAAAACAAGCTTACTCCTAAGATAAGATACATGACCAAAATTTGATACACAATAGCCTTTAAGGGATCAGCTCCTGCAATAATCATTCCTGCAGTTATCCCAGGTATAAATACAATTCCTACGGCTTTCAGACTATTGTACTTAGGGATAAGGGAGGCAGAGATTGCATTTTTTATGCAGTCTTTAAGGGCTTCTTTAAGGGTTGCTCCAAGGGCTACCTTGGCTTCAATTTCATCTTTTCTATTGATTGCCTCAGAAGCAAGCCTCTCCTGTGCAAGGTTTAAACTATTTACCGCCTGTCCCAAAACAAGACCCCACAAAGTAAGCACCTCTCTAAAGGTTGCCTTTATTACACCCAGAGCAAGAAGAGGGAAGAATACAATAGATGTAGATAGGAACAGACTCAGAAAACATACTTTCACTAAAAAAATTCTGGATGCCTTTAATTTTAATCTTTCAGCTCCAATAAAAGCTGCAGCACAGGTCATTACTCCAAGGATTAAAATAAGCCAGTACCAGGCTCTAAGAGAAAAAATGTATCTTAAAGTATAACCAAGAATTAAAAGCTGAATGGCGCATCTTATGCTTGTAATAAAAATTTCCCTTTCCTGGGCAAGTTTTTCTTTATAAGAAAAAGTTGCCAGCAAAAGGATAAGAGTGTAAGCTAAAAAGAGTTGTAGTAATACTGACATGGCTACCAAATAGTACCATAAGGGTGAAAAAAGTGAAGAACTTTTTTGAAATCTACTGGTTTGAGGAAGTTTCTTCCACAATGGAAATTGCAAGAGAGTTTGCTTTAAAAGGGAGAGAGGTAGCCGTAGTAGCTGAAACCCAGAAGGCAGGAAGGGGAAGGCTTGGAAGAAGGTGGCTCTCTCCCAAAGGAGGTCTCTGGTTAAGCATTTCCCTTGTGCGGGATGTCTACTCAGAACAGGTTTCTCTTCTTCCATATTTAGCTTCTCTTGCTGCTTGTTTTGCTATAGAGAAATCTTCAGGCATAAAGCCCTTTATTAAATGGCCAAATGATCTTCTTTTTCAGAATAAAAAACTTGCAGGCATTCTCCTTGAGACAAGTATAAAAGAAAACAGGCTAAATTACGCAGTGCTGGGAATAGGCATAAATGTTAACAATCTCCCCCCACCTGAAGAAAAGAGAGCAATATCTTTAAGGGAAATTTTGGGGAAAGAAGTAGATAGGCTTTCCCTGCTTACAGAGCTTCTTAAAATGGTAAAGGAGCTACTCTCCAAAAGCAGAAAAGAACTTATTACTCTCTGGGAGAGTAGGTGTTCCACAATTGGGAAAAAGGTAAGGGTTTTAATCCCTCAGGGTGAAATTATAGGGATAGCTAAGGGCCTTTCCCAAAAAGGAGGGCTTTTAATTATAGATGAGGAGGGGAATATGAGAGAGGTGCTCTCAGGGGACTGTATTCATCTTTTTTAATGCCGTATTTTTTAATTCTGTAGCCAAGCTGTCTTCTTGTAAGCCCGAGAAGCCTTGCAGCTTTTGTCTGATTAAAATTACAGGCCTTTAAAGCCTCAATAATTCTCTCTTTTTCAAGCTCTGAAATCTCCTTGACAAGTCCTTTTTTCTCTGGATCCTTTTGTTCTTTTAGATACAAAGACACTTCCTCCTCAGAGACTTCCTCTCTTTCAGAAAGCAGCACAATCCTTTCAACCAGATTTTCAAGCTCCCTTACATTTCCAGGCCAGCTATAACCAAGAAGCACCTTCACAGCCCTTGGAGAAAACTTTATAGACTTTCCATACTCCCTGTTAAATTTCTCAAGGAAGTGTTCAATAAGAACCGGTATATCCTCAGGCCTTTTCCTCAAAGGCGGAAGAAAAATGGGCACCACATTCAGTCTGTAATATAAATCTTCCCTGAAAAGCCCTTCTTTTATCATAGCCTCAAGGTCCCTGTGGGTGGCAGCAATAATTCTTACATCCACTTTTAGGGTTTCTGTGCCCCCAAGTCTTTCAAAGCTCTGTTCCTGGAGCACTCTGAGTAGCTTTGCCTGGAGGGAAAGTGGCATGTCTCCTATTTCGTCAAGGAAAAGCGTTCCACCGTTTGCGAGTTCAAATTTCCCTTTTTTTGAGGTGTAAGCCCCTGAAAATGCGCCTTTTTCATACCCAAAAAGTTCTGCCTCAAGCAGATTTTCTGGTATGGCTGCGCAATTTATAGCCACAAAAGGCGCCTTTGCCCTTGGGCTATTATAATGAATTGCCTTTGCCACAAGCTCCTTTCCTGTGCCAGACTCCCCTCTTATGAGAACAGGAGCTTTGGTCCCGGCAATCTTTAAACATGTTTTTATTACCTCCCGCATTTTCTCCGAAGCATACACTATGTTGTGAAACCTGTATCTTTTCTGAAGCTCAATCTCAAGCTCTTCTCTGCGGGTCTTTTCCTCCCAGAAAGCCTGATAAAGTTTTATAGCCTGCCCTATAAGCGTGGCAACTATCCTTAACACCCTTAAATCCTCTTCAAAAGAAATACTTTCATCAAAGATTCTGTCCACTGAAAGCACACCAAGGATTTCGTCTTTGATTTTTATGGGCACGCAGAGAAAGGAGATGTTTTCCTTTTCAATTCGTGCACCTGTGCGGTTAAGAAAAAGGGGCTCTTTTCCTATATCTGGCACAACTATTGGTTCACCTGTCTTAACCACCTTACCTACTATGCCCTCACCTATTTTGTATCTTCCCCTTGCTATTTGCTCTGGAGTAAGTCCATGAGCTACAACTATTTTCAGCTCTCCAGTAGCTCTGTCAAAAAGGGTAATTGTCCCTCTTCGCATATCAAGAAAGTCTGAAAGGATTTTCATAGCCTGCTGAAGATTTTCAAAAAGCTCAAAAGAGGAACTCAGAACAGCACTTACCTTTAAAAGTGCTTCAAGCTCTGCCTGCTTCCTATCCATAACCTGCATCATTAGCTTATTATAACACCTTTACAAAATTGTGCACCTGTGTACAAAGTGTACAATTTTGTAAAATTCCTTTTTCGGAAAACCTGAAGAATTAAAAGGAAAAATTGGCATAAACATTGCTACAATTTTGCAAAAAATTTATTGGAGGAGGTAGTTTATGGTGGAGAAGCCGAGGGATAAGAAGGATATGATGGAGCTTGTTAAAAAGTATGATGTGAAGTTTGTAAGATTCTGGTTTACCGATGTATTGGGTCAGCTCAAAAGTTTTGCTGTTCCTGTTGAAGAGCTTGATGTAGCATTTGAAGAGGGAATGGGTTTTGATGGCTCTTCAATCAAGGGTTTCACAGGTATTGAAGAGAGTGATATGCTTGCTATCCCTGATCCCACAACTTTTGCCCTTCTTCCCTGGAGACCAAGAGAAAAGGCAGTTGCAAGAGTCTTCTGCGATATTTATCTGCCTGATGGTAAGCCTTACGAGGGAGATCCAAGGTATGTGCTAAAAAGAAATCTTGAAAAGATGAAAGAAATGGGCTTTACCAACTTTTATGTAGGCCCTGAATGTGAGTTTTTCTATTTTAAGAATGAAAAAAGCACAGAGATTCTTGATATTGGTGGCTATTTTGATTACCCCTTAGATGCTGCAGAAGACTTAAGAAGAGAGACCATTTTTTGTCTTGAGCAGATGGGGATTAGGGTGGAATATTCTCACCATGAGGTTGCTCCTTCTCAGCATGAGATTGACTTAAGGTATGCAGATGCCCTTGAGATGGCAGACATGGTAATGACTTACCGGGTGGTGGTAAAAGAGGTTGCCAGAAAATATGGATGCTATGCCACTTTTATGCCCAAACCCATTTTTGGAGAAAATGGGAGCGGAATGCATGTGCATCAATCCCTCTTTAAGGGTGAAGAGAATACTTTTTTTGATCCTAATGAAGAGTATTATCTTTCTGACATTGCCAAGAAGTACATTGCAGGGCTTCTCAAGCATGTAAAGGAAATTACCCTTGTGCTCAATCAGTGGGTAAATTCTTACAAGAGGCTTGTTCCAGGGTACGAGGCACCGGTTTATATTGCCTGGGCAAGGAAGAATCGTTCTGCCCTTATCAGGGTGCCGCTTTACAAGCCCGGAAAAGAAAAAGCCACTCGTGTAGAGCTCAGAAGCCCGGATCCAGCATGCAATCCTTATCTTGCCTTTGCCTGCATGCTTGGTGCAGGGCTTAAGGGAATTAAAGAGGGTTATGAACTTCCCGCACCTATTGAAAAAAACATTTATGCCCTTACGGAAAGAGAAAGGCAGGAACTCGGGATTGATAGTCTTCCCGGAAGCCTTGCAGAGGCAATAGAGTATGCTAAAAAGAGCGAGCTTTTAAGAGAAGTGCTTGGAGAGCATGTTTATAACGAGCTTCTTGCACTTAAAAAAGCTGAGTGGGACGAGTATAGAATTCAGGTTACCGAGTACGAGTTAAAAAAATACCTTCCCATTCTTTAATTTTTTAGCTGACGGAGGGGTTTTCCCCTCCTTTTTTACCCCAGATAGCTTTTCTTTTATACTTGACATTTTTTAGAATCGCGTTATTATCGTGTTATTACTTAAGTAAGTGCTTGCTTGCGTGAAAACATTATGGAAAAGTTAAGTGCCAGAGACAGGATAATAGAAGCTGCTTATAAACTGTTTTCAGAAAGAGGATATCATGGCACCACTACCAGGGAAATTGCCCGGGCTGCTTCAGTTTCAGAGGTAACTTTATTTAGAATATTTGGGACAAAGGAAGCTTTATTTGAAGAAGTCTTAAAGGCTAAATCTATTATTCCTGACCTGGTTGCTATGCTTAACGAACTGGATCATCGTGAGTTAAAGGATTTGTTGTATTCCTTAGCAAAAAAAATCTATTCCACCCTGGTGGCAAAAAAGAGATTTATAATGATAACTCTTTCAGAAGTAAATCAATATTCAGAAAAGGTTATAAATGTTTATCAAAAGTTAATAAATGAAATAGACGATTTATTGGTGAAAATTTTTTCTAAGCACAGAGATAATAACAGAACAGCAGACTTGAAAATTGTGGCTATGGGATTCAGGGGAATGATATTTGACCTATTTTTGACAAATGAAATTTTGTTAAGAAAGAATATTTCCACGATGGAGCTTGAACATGTCCTTTCGTCTTATGTAGGCATGGTTTTGAATTCAATAAAATAGGTAAAAGTTTAGGGAGGGTGTTTTATGAAAAGAATATATGCTTTTTTATTTCTATTTATGTTTATGTGCTTTTTAGCAGGGTGTAAGAAAAACAAAGGTTCGGCTGAAATGCAAATGAGGCAGGCAAGGCTTCCGGTAGTCTCCTATATAGTAGTGAAGCCACAAAAGGTTGTTTTGACGAAAGAATTACCGGGAAGGGTTGCAGCCTATAAAACAGCCAGAATCATTCCACAGGTAAGTGGAGTGATATTAAAAAGGGTTTTTAAAGAGGGGTCTTATGTAAAGGAAGGAGAGCTTTTGTATATTATTGATCCAAAACCGTATGAGGCAGCGCTTGAAAGGGCTGAAGCAGCATTAAAGGCAGCAGAAGCCCAGCTTCCTGCACTTTCAAGGAAGGTCAGAAGGTATGCAAGGCTGGTAAGGACTCATTCTATCAGCAGGCAGGTGTATGATGATACCAAGGCTGCTCTGGATCAATTGAAAGCACAAATAAAACTCTATAAAGCACAGATAAAGTCTGCAAAGATAAATCTGGATTATTGTTATATTAAAGCGCCTATAAATGGGATAATAGGGCGTTCATATATTACTGAAGGACAGGTGGTTTATGCATATCAACCCAATCCTCTGGCAATAATTCAAAATTTTGACCCAGTTTATGTGGATGCCACAATTTCTACAGAGGAATTGTATGAATTAAGAAAAAAGAGGGCTTCAAAATTGTTGGAATATACTCCAGATATGGATAAAAATGTCCAGCTTATTCTGGAAGATGGTTCTATTTATCCTGAAAAGGGGATTTTGCAATTTAATGAAGTCACTGTAGATAAGACTACAGACTCGGTTGTTCTGAGAATCAAATTCCCGAATAAAAATAAGGTGCTTCTTCCTCATATGTTTGTAAGGGTAAAAATTATTGAGGGTATGATGAAAAACGCAATTTTGATTCCTGAAGAGGCAGTAAAATTTGATAGAAAAGGAGATCCCTATGTATTTGTGGTGGATGAGCAAAATAGGGCAGTTATAAGGCCGATTACCATTGAAAGGAGTATTGGTAATAAGTGGCTGGTTACATCAGGCCTTAAGGAAAACGATAGAGTCATAGTAAAAGGTTTTCAATATATAAGACCTGGCGTTCCAGTAAAACCGGTTTTAGAGCATCCTCAAGGAGGAAGTAGATGATATCCCGTTATTTTTTGGAGAGGCCGGTTTTTGCCTGGGTGATAGCTATAGCAATTGTAAGCTTTGGACTACTCGGGCTTAAATTTTTGCCGGTTTCCGAACATCCGGAACTTGCGCCTCCTGTAATTTCAGTGGAGGCAATGTATCCTGGAGCCTCTGCTGAAACAGTTGAGAATACCGTGACTCAGGTTTTGGAGCAAAAATTAACCGGACTGGACGGCCTCTGGTATATGAGTGCCAGATCAAGCTCTTCGGGGGAATGCAGGATTGATCTTACATTTGCCCCGGGGACTGATCCTGATATTGCCTGGTCCAAGGTACAAAATAAAGTTCAGCTTGCCCTTGCCAAATTGCCTGAACCTGTCCGAAGGCATGGAGTAAAGGTGAGCAAGACTACCAAGAACTATTTGCTTGTTGTTTCTCTTATATCAACCGATGGTAGATATAGTGGTATTGATTTAAGAGATTATGCAAAGTCAAATATTGAGAAAGTTCTGGCAAGGATTCCGGGTGTTGGTGAGGTGATGACCTGGGGAACAGAATATTCCATGAGAATCTGGTTAGACCCGGACAAATTAATAAAATACAACCTGACTGTAGAAGATGTAATTGCTGCACTCAAAAGATACAATGTAGAGGTTTCAGCAGGGCAATTTGGTGGAGCTCCGGTAGTTAAAGGGCAAAAGTTTAATGCAGCGATTATTGTGCAGCACTATTTAAAGACTCCAGAGGAATTTTCCAGGATTCCTATAAAAATAAATGAAGATGGTTCCAGGGTGCTTATCAAGGATGTTGGGCGAGTTGAGATTGGAACAGAGTTTTATGATATTGAAGATGCGTACAATGGGAAGCCTGCCGCTGGCCTGGCAATCAGAAAGATGGCCGGAGCAAATGCTCTGAAAGTGGCCGAGCGTGTAAAAAAGAAATTAAAAGAAATGAGCAAACATTTTCCACCGGGAGTTAAGGTGGTATATCCTTATGACACCACTCTCTTTACCAAGGCAGCCATCCATGAAGTTATAAAGGCCCTATATGAGGCAGTTATACTTGTATTTATCGTTATGTTCGTATTTTTGGGAAACTTCAGGGCAACTATAATTCCCACCTTAACAGTTCCTATTGTTATTCTCGGAACATTTGGCGTAATCTGGGTGCTTGGGTTTTCTATAAATGTTTTGACCATGTTTGCAATGGTTCTTGCCATAGGACTCTTAGTGGATGATGCTATTGTGGTTGTGGAGAATGTGGACAGAATCATGGAAGAAGAAGGCTTGCCTCCCAGGGAGGCAGCTGCCAAGTCAATGGATGAAATAACGGGAGCCCTGATTGGGATTGCACTGGTGTTGTCTGCTGTGTTTTTGCCAATGGCCTTTTTCCCGGGCTCTACCGGAATTATTTACAGACAATTTTCAGTGACAATCGCAGCAGCAATGTTACTTTCTCTTGTGGTGGCACTTGTCTTTACTCCTGTTTTATGTGCTACTTTTCTAAAACCATATCCCAAAGGGACCCCCATTTATGAAAAGACTTTTTTCATCTTTAGGCCGTTTTTAAAAGTTTTTGATAGGGTATTAAAGAAAGGAAGAAAGTTATATCTTTCAGTGGTTGGATATACACTGGCCAGGAAAATCAGGTTTGTTATTATCTATGTGATAATTGTAAGTATAACCGGTTATTTATTTTTAAATATGAAAACGGGATATCTTCCCAATGAGGACCGCGGAATTTTGCTTTTTCAGGTAATTTTGCCTTCTGGTTCAACCTTGGATGAAACTGTAAAAGTTCTGAAGCGCGCTGAAAAATACATTCGCACACATGAACAAAAAGCTGTTGAATCTACGGCCTATGTTGCTGGTTATTCCTTTGCAGGGCGTGCTCCCAATGTGGGAGTTGGGTTCGTTAAACTTAAAGATTGGAGCTTGAGAAAGGACAAGTCCCTCTCAGCTGAGGCAATAGTTAACAGGCTTAACAGGGAATTTTCAAAATACAATGATGCCATGGTCTTTGCATTTATGCCCCCTGCCATTATTGAGCTTGGAAATGCTGCAGGATTTGATTTTGAATTGCTGGATTATAGTGGAGTGGGTTATCAAAAATTGATTGAGGCAAGAAATCAGTTGCTTTACATGGCATCTAAGGACCCGAGGCTTATTCGTGTAAGGCCAAATGGAATGAATCCTGTGGTGCAATACAAGATAGATATAGACTGGGAGAAGGCAGGGGCTCTGAAATTACCAATTACTTCCATTCACAACACTCTTGCTGCAGCAATTGGTTCAGCTTATGTAAATGACTTTGTGAAAAATGGAAGAGTAAAAACCGTGTATGTCCAGTTTGATGCTCCATACAGGATGATGCCGAGGGATTTAAGGAAAATTTATATAAGGAATCTGGAAGGGAAACTGGTCCCCTTTTCCGCTATTGCAAAGGGCAGGTGGATTTATGGCCCTCAGCAGTTAGAGAGATATAATGGTTTTCCGTCAATAGAAATCTGGGGAGAGCCTGCACCTGGTTATAGTACAGGTGACGCAATGAAGGTAATGGAGGAGCTTGCAAGTAAGCTGCCAAAAGATTTTGGCTATGCCTGGACAGGTTTATCTTATCAGGAAAAGATGGCAACAAAACAGGGGCCTCTGGTTTATGCCTTTGCAGTTTTTGTCATATTTTTGGTCCTTGCTGCTCTGTATGAGAGCTGGGTAATTCCAATTGCAATACTTCTTTCCATGCCACTTGGTGTAATTGGTGGAATAATTGCTTCCAGTTGGAGAGGATTTGATAATGACATATATTTCCAGATTGGCCTTGTAACAGTGCTTGGTCTTACAACCAAAAACGCAATCTTGATTGTTCAATTTGCAAGGGAAAGGATAGATGCTGGATATGATTTAATAAAGGCTACCCTTGAGGCCTGCAGACTAAGGCTTAGGCCGATACTTATGACTTCTTTTGCATTTGGTATGGGCACACTTCCTCTTGCTATAGCCCATGGACCGGGTTCCGGAGCTGAAAACGATATAGGAACAGTGGTGGTTGGTGGTACAATTGCCTCTACATTTATTGCCACAATTTTTATTCCGTTGTTTTATGTAATTATTTATAAGTTATTTGGGAAACGCAGAAAAGAGGTGGAAATAAGACACAGTATGGTAGATCAGGAAGGAGCCGCGTAAATGAGAAGAAATATAGGAGTAACAATCATAAGTTTAGCTGTTTTATGTAGTTGTTCTTTTATTCCTAAATATAAAAGGCCTGCAATACCCGTTGAAAAAAAGTTTCCTGAAAAAGGTGTATATAAAAATATTTCTTTTGGAAATGAGACTAATATTTCAAAGATAAAGTGGCAGGACTTTATAAAGGATCCTAAGTTAAAGGAGATTGTAAAGCTTGCCTTAAAAAACAATAGGGATCTCCGGCTTGCTATATTAAATGTGGAACAGGCAAGGGCTCAATATGGAATTAAGTCAGCGGAGTTATATCCTTCTTTGTATGTGAATTCTGCTATAGAAAAACGGAGGATTCCGGATGATATATCGTTTACCAAAAAAGCTTATACAGAAAAGCGTTATAGCGTTAACTTTGGGCTTGCAGAGTGGGAGATAGACTTTTTTGGGAAGATTCGTTCTTTAAAAAAGGAGGCCTGGGAAAATTTTCTGGCAGCAGAAGAAAACCGGCGTGCTGCTCAAATAACCCTGATTACAGAAGTATCCCGGGCCTATCTTAGGCTCTGTGCTGATATAGAAAATTTAAAGATTGCCGAGGGATTATTAAGAACTGCAGAAGAAAATTTTAAACTCGTAAAGAGTCAGTATGATGCCGGTGTGGCAACCGAGATTGATTTAAACAGGGCCAGAACCGAGGTGGAGACAGTAAGGGTGGATGTGGTTAAACTAAAACAATTGATAAATCTGGACATAAATACGCTAAACTTTCTGGTGGGTACACGTGTTGATGATAAACTGCTGCCAAAGGGATTACCAGAAAGGAGTCCTTTTGAGGAAGTAAAACCAGGTATATCTTCCTATGTATTGTTGAACAGGCCAGATGTTATGGCTGTAGAGCACAAATTAAAGGCAGCCTATGCAAGGATTGGTGCAGCAAGGGCAGCCTTTTTCCCCTCTATATCTTTAACCAGTGCAATTGGTACGGTAAGTGACGAACTATCCAATCTTTTTGAAGGCTCGGCACGTACCTGGAATTTTAATCTTGCAGGAGCACTTCCAGTGTTTGATTCAAGGATCTGGGCTGCTTATAAGCTCAGTAAAGTGCAAAGGAAGATTCTCTTAACTCAGTACGAAAGGACGATTCAAAACGCATTTAAAGAAGTGCTGGATAAACTGACGATTAAGGCGACCATTGATGAACAAATAAAGGCTCAAAGAGAACTTGTTCGTTCTCTTGAGAGGACCTATGAACTTGCTTTAAAAAGGTATAAGCAGGGGATAGATAGTTATTTTGCAGTGCTTGATGCAAAAAGACAATTACTTCAGGCTAAGCAGACACTTACCAATCTTATCATGACGAAATATGCAAATCGTATAGCTCTCTATGCTGCCCTTGGCGGCGGCGCAGATTAATTTTAAATTTTTAAATGTTTTCTTGAATTGTATCTATTCTTATATTATATTTATTATAAAATATGTCAAAAAAAGGAGGTGGGTCTATGGCTATTGCCATTGCAAGTGAAGAAGTAAAAGCTCTTGTTGAGCTTGCCAAAGAAAAAGGGCTTGAAACTCCTCATACAAGAAGAGAAAAAGCTTCTATCTGTGAAATCGGGAAAAAAGGGCTTTGTTGTAATGTGTGTTCAGAAGGTCCTTGCAGGATTACAGAAAAACATCCCTATGGTGTGTGTGGGCTTACTGCTGATCAAATAGTTGCTAAAAACTTTTTAAGGCATGTTGCAGGAGGAGTTGCCTGTTATGTGCATGTATGTGAAAACACTGCAAGGGCACTTATGAATGGAGAGGTTAAGGATGAAAGAACTTTTAATGAAGTATGTGAAAAGCTTGGAGTGGAGAAAAAGCCAGAGGCTCTTGCAGAGTTTGTAATAAAAGATATGAACAAGCCTCGCTGGCAGGAAAGTGAAATTGTTTTAAAACTTGCTCCCAAAAAGAGGCTTGAAGTTTACAAAAAGCTTGGAATTATCCCAGGTGGAGCAAAATCTGAAATTGTTGATGCCCTTGTAAAAACTTCCACCAATCTCAATGCAAATATAACTGATATGCTTCTTCACTGTCTTCGTTTAGGATTGGTTATGGGATATACTGCTCTTAGAATGAACATCTGGATGAATGACATACTTTTTGGGGTGCCGGAGCTTAGGGAGGTGGAAACTGGTGTTGGTGCAATTGATCCTGAGTATGTAAACATAATGACCACAGGGCATCAGACAGCACTTCAGCAAAAGGTGATTGAGCTTGCAGGAAAGGAGGAAATTCAGGCACTTGCAAGGCAGGCAGGAGCAAAGGGAGTGGCTATTGTTGGTGCAACCTGTGTGGGACAGGATCTTCAGGCAAGACTTCAGCCTCCCTGCTTTATAGGACAGTGTGCAAATAATTTTGGCACAGAGCCCCTTGCAGCAAGTGGTCTTATTGATGCAGTGGTTTCAGAATTTAATTGCACATTTCCAGGGCTTACAGAAATTGCCAAAAAAGAAAAGATCAGGCTTCTTGCAGTGGATGATGTGGCTTTTATTGAAGGAGCAGAGCTTCTCTCCTGGAGCCCGGAAAAAGCAGAAGAGGTAGCAAGAAAAGTAATAGAAAAAGCAATAGAAGCCTTTAAGGAACGGAAAAAAGGAGGAAAAATAGGCTCTGTTAAAAAAGCAAAGATTGGATTCAGTGAAAGATTTGTAGAAGAAAATATGGAAACTATTTTGAAGGTGCTTGCAGAAGGTAAGGTAAAGGGAATTGCAGCAGTTGTTGGATGCTCAAATCTTGTAAGCTGCGGACATGATGTACTCATAAGAGACCTAACAATTGAGCTTTTAAAGAGAGACATTCTTGTATGGACAGCTGGATGCACTGCTTATGCCCTTCAGGGCTTAGGATTTATGAGTGAAGAAGCTCTTTCCTATGCAGGAGATGGGCTTAAGGCAGTGTGCGAAGCTTTAAATCTTCCTCCTGTATGGGACTTTGGAATCTGTATGTGTGTGGCAAGGATTGTTACTGTAGCAGAGATGGTGGCAGAAAAGCTTGGGGTGGACCTGCCAGATCTTCCAGTGGTTGTATCTGCTCCGCAATGGCTTGAAGAGCAGGCACTTGGAGACGGAGCCTTTGCCCTTGATTGTGGATTTCTCCTCCATGTATACCCTGATCCCTTTGTAAGCGGCTCCAAACTTGTAACCAAGGTGCTTACAGAAGAACTTCCACAAATTACAGGAGGAAGGCTCCTTGTAGAAAAAGATGCAGTAAAGACTGCAGAAATAATGGAAAAGCACATTTTGGAAAAGAGGAAGGGCCTTGGGCTGAAAGTTTAAAGAGAATGGTTGCAGAGTTTCTATTAAGTGGTTAATATTATGCTTAATGGAGTATTTAAACATAACTATAGCTCAGAAAAATGCCTGTGTAGGGGATATTGAGGGAAACCTAAATGAGGTGCTTAAGGTGTGGAGAGAGGCAGATCCTCTCTCCCACCTTGTGGTTTTCCCTGAACTTTTCTTAACTGGTTATCCTCCAGAAGATCTGCTTTTAAGCTCAAGATTTCTTGAAGATATTAAAAAAGCTGTTCAGACCTTAGCGCAGCTTTCAAAAGAGCTTTCTTCTTTTCTTATAATTGGACTTCCTTGGAGAGAAAACGATGTTTATAATGCCCTCTGCATAATAGGAAGAGGCAAAATCTTAGGAGTTTACACCAAAGCCTATCTTCCTAACTATTCAGTATTTGATGAAAAAAGATACTTCAAAGCCCAAAATGCCCCACTTATCTTGGAGATAAATGGCATAAGAATTGGGCTTTCCATTTGTGAAGACATCTGGCACCCTTTTTACAGAGAGAGGCTTTATGCGTCAAACGGAGTTTCAGTGCTTTTAAATATAAGTGCTTCTCCTTATTATGCAGGAAAGTATGAGTTTAAAGAGGCTTTTTTAAAGGCACGGGCAGAGGACAACCTTGCGTATCTTGTGTATGTGAACCTGGTTGGCGGGCAGGATGAGCTTGTTTTTGACGGAAGATCCCTTGTAATTGGGCCGGAGGGAGAGCTTCTTCTCAGGGCCAAGGCATTTGAAGAAGATGTGCAGACAGTTTCTATTAATGTGGAGAGAATAAAAAGATTGCGTCTCCTTGATAGCAGACTGAGGGACGAAAATCTTCCTCAGGAACACTTTTTTAAATACATTACTTTTGAGGATAAAAGGGAGCTTCCATATTTTAAGCCAGTGGTTTATCCCTCTCCACAGGCAGAGGAAGAGGTTTACAGAGCCCTTGTTCTCGGGCTAAGAGACTATTTTTACAAGAATGGCTTTAAAGCAGCCATTCTTGGGCTTTCTGGAGGTATAGATTCTGCTTTAGTCGCAGCCCTTGCAGTTGATGCCTTAGGAAAAGACAAAGTGCACCTTCTTTTTATGCCCTCTGAGTTTACTTCAAGGGAAAGTTATGAAGATGCAAGGGAAGTGGCCAAAAATCTGGAAGTGCCTTTAAAAGAAGTGTCCATTGACTCTCTCTTTTCTGCTTATAGAAGTGTAGTTCAGGAAAAACTTGGTTATCAGGACTTTCATGTGGCAGAAGAAAACCTTCAGGCAAGGATAAGGGCAAATCTTCTTTTTTACCTCTCAAACAGGGAGGGCTATCTTGTAATTTCCACCTCAAATAAAAGTGAGTGTGCTGTGGGATATACCACTATTTACGGAGACATGGCAGGAGGTTTTGCTCCGCTTAAAGATGTTTATAAAACCTGGGTTTATAGGCTTGCACGCTATAGAAATTCCATCTCTCCTGTTTTTCCAGAGAGGCTTTTTACCAAGCCCCCTTCTGCAGAACTAAGACCCAATCAAACAGATCAGGATACCCTTCCTCCTTATGAGGTACTTGACGAAATACTCAGGCTTTACATAGAAGAAGGCTTATCCGAGGAGGATATTTGCAGGCAGAGTTTTGAGGAGGAAGCAGTTAAAAAAGTTCTTAAAATGCTTAAAAAGGCTGAGTATAAAAGGAAACAGGCTCCAATGGGAATAAAGGTGACGAAAAGGGCTTTTGGTAAGGACTGGCGCTATCCCATTACAAACAAAAGTTAAAAAAGGGTAGCAAAAGAGCAAAAAATCCGTTATAATAACTTTTTCCAACCAGGTTTTAGAGGAGGGTTTTTGAAATGGCTACACCTCAATTTGCCAAATTTTATCCAGACTTTTACATAGAAAGAGATCTTGATAAGTGTATTAAGTGCAAGAAATGTATAAGAGAGTGCACTTATGGGGCGCACATCTGGGATGAGAAAAAGAAGATTCTCAAAGAAGATCACTCAAAGTGTGTGGGGTGTCACAGGTGTGAGGCAACCTGTCCTACTGGGGCGATAATTATAAAAAAGCATCCTTCAGCTTTCAGAGAGCATGCCAACTGGACTCCCTGGTTTATAAAGAACATTTATAAACAGGCAGACCAGGGCGGGGTGCTTCTTACGGCAACAGGTTGTGCTCAGCCTTTTAAAAACTATTTTGATCACTTAGTGCTTGATGCCTGTCAGGTGACAAATCCTCCTATTGATCCTCTTCGTGAGCCAATGGAGCTCAGGACTTTTATAGGTCCCAAGCCCTCTCTTGTGGAAGTGGAGGAGGGAGAAAACGGAAAGTTCAGGCTTAAGAAACCTCTCCCGAGAAACATACAGCTTGAAGTGCCCATTATGTTTGCAGCTATGTCTTTTGGTGCTTTAAGCCTTCATGTGCATCATGGCCTTGCAAGGGCTGCCAAAGAACTTGGCACCCTTTACAATACCGGTGAGGGAGGGCTTCACGCCTCTCTTTATGAGTACGGCTCAAACACCATTGTGCAGTGTGCCTCTGGAAGATTTGGCCTGCATGTGGACTATCTCAATGCCGGGGTTGCTATAGAAATAAAAATAGGTCAGGGAGCAAAGCCAGGAATTGGCGGGCATCTCCCTGGAGAAAAGGTAACTGAGGAAATCTCCAAGACAAGGATGATTCCTGTTGGCTCTGATGCCATATCTCCTGCCCCACATCATGACATTTACTCCATAGAGGACTTAAGAGGGCTTATTTATGCCCTCAAAGAGGCTACAGAATACAAAAAGCTTGTTTTTGTAAAGATTGCAGCGGTGCACAATGTAGCAGCGATTGCTTCAGGGATAGCAAGGGCAGGGGCTGATGCAATAGTGATTGATGGTCTTAAGGGAGGGACAGGTGCTGCTCCAACTATGTTTAGAGATTACATTGGAATTCCCATTGAGCTTGCAATTTCTGCAGTGGATAAGAGGCTGAGAGAGGAGGGTATTCGTCACAGGGTAAGCATTATTGCATCTGGGGGGATAAGGTGCAGTGCTGATGTGGTAAAGGCTATAGCCCTTGGTGCAGATGCAGTTTATATAGGGACAGCTGCACTTATAGCCTGTGGTTGCACCATGTGTCAGAAGTGCTATACAGGAAAGTGCCCCTGGGGTATAGCAACTAACAATCCAGAGCTTATAAAGAGGCTTCCACCAGAGGTGGCTTTTGAAAAAATATACAATCTGGTAAGGGCCTGGGCACATGAGATAAAGGAGATGCTTGGTGCAATGGGGCTTAATTCTATTGAGAGCTTAAAAGGCAATAGAGACAAACTTAGGGCTGTTGGCTTAACCAAGGAGGAGATGGAGATTCTTGAGGTAAAGCACGCAGGAGAATAAAAAGTGAAGTTTCTTGATAGGGAGAAGGAAAAGAGAGAGCTTAAAGCTATTTTAAGTGGTGAGCCAGATGTAGTATACTTTGTGTATGGGCCTATAAACAGTGGAAAGACAGCGCTTCTTATGCAGATTTTTGAGGAACTTCCAGAAGACTACAGAATATTTTACATAAATTTTCGCAGAGTTGAGACGAGGAAATATGAAGATTTTGTGCGAGCAATGTTTCAGCCAAGAGATGAGAGTTTCTGGGAGAAGTTTGCGAAGAGGGTAGACCTAATAAAAGCTGCTCTTGAGTACGCAGAAAAACTCCTTGAGAAAGTGAATTTCAGATTTGAACTTCCAAGCAGGGTAATAAGAGAATTTTTCAAGCCTGGAGAGAAGGAAAGAGATGTTTTTAGATACCTTGAGATTTTAATGGGTGAGCTTGTAAAGAAGGAAAAAAAGCCTGTTCTTGTGCTTGATGAGCTTCAGATGCTAAGAGATGTTAAAAAGAACGGCTATCTTCTTTCTGATTTATTTAATTTTCTAATAGGAATGACAAAGGAAACGCATTTATGTCATTGCCTTTGTGCAACGAGTGATTGTTTATTTATAGAGAAAATTTACAGCAATGCCCGGCTTGAGGGAAGGGCAAGGTATGTGCTTGTGGATGATTTGGACAGAGAAAGGGCGTATAAAGTCTATGAAGAGCTTGGCATAGAGGATAAGGAGCTTGTGTGGAATTATGTAGGAGGGAAGTTTGGAGACATCCTGGGTGTTTTGAGCTACAAGAGGCGCGGGTATAGTGAGAGGGAAGCAGTAGAGGAGATGGTAAGGATAGAGGCTGGAAGGCTCAAGCATCTAAAGCTTTTTAGACTTGCTGATACAGAAATGAGGGAAGAGATCTGGGAGGTGCTGAAGATTTTCTGTGAGAAGGAGGTTTGCAGGGGAAAAGAGGCAGAAAAAGTTTTAAAGAAGGGAACTTTCTGGATAAGAGAAAATGTGCTTTTTTATGATCCTGTAAGAGGAGAAGTAAGACCTCAGGGAAGAATAATCTGGAAAGCTATAAAAAGGGAGATAAGGGAGGAAGAGGGCAATGTGGCATCTTGTGCTTAAGAATAAAGAAATGTCAGGATGTGGCCTTGCAGGGATTATACACACAAAAGGTGAGCTTCTTCCTGGTGAGCTTATAATAAAATCCATTTGTCTTCAGGAAGAGAGAGGAAACGGGCTTGGAGCAGGGTTTGCTGCCTACGGCATTTATCCAGAGTATAAAGACTTTTATGCCTTTCACATAATGGCAGAGAGTAAAGAGGCACTTGAAAGGGTGGAAGACTTTCTTTCTCACAGGACATTTCTTGGTTATCAGGAGCCTATTCCTACAAGAAAGGTGAAGACCATTAAAAATCCTCCTTTGTTTAAACGCTATTTCGTTAAACCCAAGTTTGAAGGAGAACTTGCTGAGGCCTGTGAAGACTTTGAGGATGATTACATAGTAAACTTGGTTATGGAGATAAACGAAAAGATAGAGGGGGCTTATGTAGTTTCTTCTGGAAAGAACATGGGAGCATTTAAGGGAGTGGGGTATCCCGATGAGATTGCAGAATTTTTCCGCATAGACGAGTACAAAGCTTATATCTGGACAGCTCACAATAGATTTCCCACAAATACTCCTGGCTGGTGGGGAGGAGCACATCCTTTTACCATTCTTGACTGGTCAATTGTGCACAATGGAGAAATCTCAAGCTATGGAACAAACAGGAGGTATCTTGAGCTTTTTGGGTATAAGTGTACTTTGCTTACAGATACAGAGGTAGTGGCTTATATTCTTGATCTTCTTATAAGAAAACACGGGCTTCCAATACAGGTTGCCTGCAAGGTTATGGCTCCACCTTTCTGGATGGAGATAGATGAGGCACCTCCTGAAGAAAAGGAACTTCTTACTGCTCTGAGGATGGTTTATGGTGGAGCAATGCTTAATGGGCCTTTTGCCATTCTTTTTGCCTATAATGGGGGGCTGGTTGGGCTTAATGACAGGGTAAAGCTCAGGCCTCTTTATGCAGCAAGGAAAGGAGATGTGTATTACATGGCAAGTGAGGAGGCTGCTATAAGGGTGGTTTGTCCTGATCCAGAGGAGGTATGGGCGCCAAAGGCTGGAGAGCCAGTAATAGTTGAGATGAAACCAGGCAGCATCCCGAATCAAAAAAGTTACCTCAAGCCAAGACCAAGGGAGGTAGAAGAGCATGAGCTTGGAATTAGATGTAAGCACCCTGCATTATAGTAAGGTTAACAGGCTTTTGAGAGAGGCTATTTTAGAGGGAGAAAAAGAAATAGTGCTTAAAGGGGTAAATGGGCATCGCTATCTGGCTGCAGGAGTTTCAGCCAATGTAAAAATAGATATTTATGGTATTCCCGGGCTTGATCTTGGAGCGTTTATGAGGGGTCCTGTAATAAATGTGTATGGAAATGCTCAGGATGGTGCAGGAAATACCATGGACGAGGGGAAAATAATTATCCATGGGATGGCAGGAGATGTAGTAGGGTATGCTATGAGAGGAGGTAAAATCCACATAAAAGAGGATGTGGGCTACAGAGTAGGTATTCACATGAAGGCTTATATGGACAAGGTGCCAGTGCTTATTATAGGTGGAAAGGCAGGAGATTTCTTAGGAGAATATATGGCAGGTGGGGTGATAGTGCTTCTTGGTATGTTTTCTCGCTATCCAGAGCGTCCAATAGCAGGTTTATTTTTAGGCACTGGTATGCATGGAGGCACAATTTACATAAGGGGGAAGGTGAAGGAGTCTCAGCTTGGCTTAGGGCTTAAGCCCTATGCACTTGAGTCAGAGGATGAAAAGCTTCTTGAGGAGCTTCTTAAAGACTATGCGCGAGACTTCGGGCTTGATCCTTCAGAGTTTTTTAAAGAGGATTTTGTAAAGGTAGTACCCTATACTCACAGGCCCTATGGAAGGCTTTATGCCTATTAAAGTGCTTGGCTTGGGGAATATTTTGCTTTCAGACGAAGGGCTTGGAGTTCATGCCCTATGGGAGCTCAGAGATAGATATGAATTTTCCCCGGAGATAGAACTTATTGATGGAGGAACTGGAGGGCTTTTTCTGCTTTCTGAGTTTGAAGGCGTAGATAAGCTTCTTATTATTGATGCTATTTCAGGAGGAAAAGAGCCAGGAACTATTTACAGCTTTTCCCTTGAGGAGCTTCCTCAGACAGTTGCAGAGAAGCTTTCTCTTCACGAGGTAAGTCTTCTTGATGTGCTTCAGCTGGCAAGGCTAAAGGGATGCCTTCCAGAGGAGGTAAAACTTATCGGAATGGAACCAGCAAGCCTTGAATGGGGAGGAGAGCTTACAGAAGTCGCAAAAAAGAAATTGCCGGAATTAATAAACCTTGTTCTTTCTCAATTGAGAAAGTGGGGAGTAGAAGTAAGAAAAAGAGTTTCTTAGACCTCTTCCAGCTCAAGGCTTTTAAGAAGCATTTGATCTCCTGAAATTACTTCTGTACGAAGGGATCCGCATTTGGGACAGGTTAAGTCCCACTTTTCTTTAATAAATTCTTCTCCGCACTCAAGGCACCTGAGCTTTAATTCTTCTATCTCAAGCACCACTTCTGCTTCCTCAAGGACACTCCCTTTTTTGAAAAAGTCAAGGGCAGTTTTAAGAAGGTCTGGCTCAACACCTGAAAATTTGCCAATAAGGAGTACTACTTTGGAGACTTTTTTTCCGGGATAATTTTGAAGGCATTCTTCCACGCTTTTTATAATATTTTGCACCACATAAAATTCATGCATTAGCAGATCCTTGGAAGAAGTTCTCCAGAGGTATTTTCCATTACTCGGAGGGTGCCATAAAGCGTTTTTATCACAACTTTTGGCTCCCCTTCATCTACTTTACCTATGATTTTTGCTTCTTTGCCAAGGGGGTGGTTTTGCAGAATGGAGAGGGCTTTTTCAGCCTCTTTTTCTGGCAGGGCAATTACCACTCTTCCCTCACAGGGCAGGTGATATGGCTCAAAGCCAAGTGCCTCACAAAATGCCTGTACTGTTTCTTTCACAGGAATTTTTTCTTCCTCCACAGTTATACCAACTCCAGAGGAATAAGCCCATTCGTAAAGGGTTGCAGCAAGCCCACCTCTTGTGGGATCCCTCAAGGCATGAAGCTCAATATTAGAATTGAAAAGAGGCTCAAGAAGGGGATAAAGACTTGCACAATCACTTTCAAGTTCCACCTCAAGTTTTATACCCTCCCTTTCAGCTAAGATGCAGGCACCGTGATCTCCTATGGAGCCTGAGACAATAATTACATCTCCTGGCTTTAAGTTTTTACAGGAAATTCCGGGATATACAATCTCTCCTATGCCTGAAGTGGAAATAAAAATTCCATCCACTTCGCCTTTGGGCACTATTTTGGTGTCTCCTGCAAGCACCTGAAGCCTGTTCTCTTCAAGCTCTTTTCTCATACTGGAGAGAATTCTTTCAAGATCGGAAAGGGCAAAGCCTTCTTCTATCATAAGGCTGACACTTATGTAAAGCGGCTTTGCACCCATTACAGCAAGGTCATTTGCCGTACCGGTAATAGAGAGCTTTCCTATGTCTCCACCTTTAAAAAAAATTGGCTTTACTGTAAAACCATCAATGGTAAAGGCAAATTTTTTTGCCTGAGAGGTAAAGATACCTGCGTCTTCTAAGTTATTAAGCACAGGATTCCCAAAGTATTTGAGGATTACCTTGCTTATTAGCTCTAAGGTTTCCTCCCCTCCACCTCCATGTGCAAGAAGCAGCTTTTTTTCCTGCATAGTTCCCTCTACTTTTTAGCCTTTTAAAAAATAAAAAAGAGTTATAAGAAATGTTAAAAAAGTAAAGCCTAATCCCATGAACCATTGCATAAAATTCAGTCGTTTTTCCATAGCCTCAAAACGCTTTTCTATAGCTTCAAAGCGTTTTTCCATAGCCTCAAAGCGTTGTTGATTAGCCTTTTCTATGGTAGCGATTTCTTTTTGAAGTGCTTCAAAGCGTTTTTCCATAGCTTCAAATTGAGCCATCTGAATTTCTCTAAGAGCTTTTAACTCCTCTTCAACCCGAATAAGTCTCTCTACAAGAGAAATTTCTTTCATTTTTAGTTCATTTTCTTGCACATATTGAGCCACAATTTTGCTTACCAATTCCTCAATGGTACTAAGCAACTGAGGATCCATTTCAAACTCTTGCCTTGTTCCCATTTTTACTTTTCCTTGTTTTTATTAGAATTTAATTGATTTTTCAAAAAATTAATCCACTCCTCAAAGCCTTGTCCGGTTTTAGCAGAAAGGGCAATTATTTGAGCTTGAGGGTTAATTCGTTTTATCTGCTCCTTTACTTTTTCAAGGTCAAAGTCAAAGTAAGGTAAAAGATCAATTTTTGTAATTAAAACGAGTTCGGAGGTTTTAAAAATAAGAGGATACTTTTCAGGTTTGTCTTCTCCCTCTGGTACTGAAAGAAGGGTAACATTTAAATGTGTGCCAAGGTCATAATTTGCAGGACAGACAAGGTTTCCAATGTTTTCCACAAAGAGAATGTCAAGTTCTTCAAGGGGAAGATGATGCATGGCTTTGTGCACAAGTGCTGCATCCAAATGACAGGCACTTCCTGTGGTAATCTGATAGACAGGGATGCCTTTTTTTCTTATTCTTTCTGCATCTCTTTCCGTTTCAAGATCTCCTTCAATTACTCCTATTTTGTATTCATCTTTTAAGGCTTCAAGAGTAGTTTCAAGAAGGGTAGTTTTCCCTGCTCCAGGAGCACTCATAAGATTTACGGCAAAGATTCCATGCTTTTCAAAGTGTTCTCTATTGTGTTTTGCGTATTCTTCGTTATGTTTCAATATATTTTCAAAAACTTCAACCACCTCTTTTGAAGCTCCCTCTGGAAGTCCACAACCACATTCTTTACACATAGCCCTCTCCTTTTATAAAAATTTTTTAGTTGCCTTTGAAATAAAGCCCTCATGGGGGTTCACTTCTTCCTCTTCTTCTCACAAAAAGACTTAGCACCTTTCAGAGCTCTTTCTCCCTTTCCATTTTATCAAGCTTAAAAAAACTTAAGATGTTTCGTCCTCCTGGGTTCTCTCCTTCTCTGTCAAGAAACTCCACAAAATCTCACCAGCATTGTTTCTATCCCTTTTTGCTTATCATACTACAAATTTTAAAAAAGTAAAATCTAAAGTAAATATGCAAAATGATTTTTATTAAATTAAAATAAAAAAAAGCACACTAAGGGGGAAAGCTTGTGAAGAGGATACTTTTCTTGTTTACCTTACTTTTGTTGATTACAAGTAATGTAAGTCTTGGGGACACCATTCTTACTTACTACATTTATTGGGGATTTTTCAAAATAGGTGTAGCAAGAATAGAAATTAGGGAAAACTTTTATAAGGCAATTGCGTATACTGTGGGACTGGGGAACTTTTTTTATCCTTATTACGCAGAGTGGACAACTATTGTAGATAAACAAGGAATGCCTGTAAGGAGTGAAATCTACTCAAAGCATGCAAAAAAAGAAAGAAAAAAAGTTGTAAGTTTTGAAAAGAAAAGCAGTAAAGTAATTTATCAAAAGGTGCTGCCTAAAATAGAAAAACCAGAGGTAGTAAACGCCACTTATCCACTTTATGATGAACTTTCTGCTTTTATTAACAGTTTTTATTTGGACTATCAAAAAAAGAAAGTCTGGACTTTTCCTCTTTTAATAAAAAAGCAAAGGTGTTTTGTAAAGGTAATGTTCAAAAAAGAGCTCCCCTGTCCCGGGACAGGACCTGGTTCAGGTAGAGAAAAGTGTTTCTTTTTACAGGTTAATCTTCCCCAGAAAAGCGAACTTCTTAAGCGTTCAAAAAAAGTAGAAATTTATCTCAACGAAAAAATGAGATATCCCCTGCTTATAAAAGGCCATTTGCCTTTACTTGGTTCTTTAAAAGGAAAGATTGAAAAAGTGGAAAGAAAGTGATAAATTAAAAAAATCTATCCAAAATTTTTAAAAAAGGGAGGTTGGTTATGATTATTATTATGGAGCCCCATGTTACTAAAGAAAGCAAAGAATTTAAGATTTTAATGGAGTATCTTGAACGATTTCCTCATCTCAAGGTAAAAGTGCTTGAAAGTAAAGGGGTAACGAGGTCCCTTCTTGAAGTGCATCTTATAGGAGAGGACTACATGGTATCTTCTCACGAAATAGAAAGCCTTCCAGGGGTGGAAAGAGCAGTAAGGGTTACTTCAAAGTATCGTCTTATAGGAAGACACGGAGAACTTGATGAAATAGGTTTTGAATATAAAGGGCTTAAATTTGATCAGCACAGTTTTCATCTTTTTGTGGGGCTCTGTGCAGTAGATACTTATGAAAATGCAGAGGCTATATTTAAAGCTCTAAAGGAGAATGGAATTTCCTGTGCCAGAATGGGAGCTTATAAACCCAGGACTTCTCCTTATGATTTTCAGGGCTGGGGGAAAAAGTGTCTTCCCTGGCTCTTTGAACTTGCTGGAAAATACGATATAAAGATTATCGTAATGGAGGTCCTTGCTGGTCGCCATATAGAAGAAATAAAGCAAAGTTTGGAGGAGGCTGGTAATCCCTGTGGCGTGATTCTGCAAATAGGCACAAGAAATGCCCAGAATTTTGAGCTTCTTAAGGAAGTGGGGAGACAAAAAGAATTCCCTGTGCTTTATAAAAGAGGCTATGGATTAACTCTTGAAGAAAGCTTAAATGCTGCAGAATATATTGCTTCTGAAGGAAATACAAAAATAATTTTTTGCTTAAGAGGGGTGAGAACCCACTTAGGAGATCCTCACAGAAATCTGGTTGACTTTGCCCATGTACCTGTGGTAAAAAGGCTTACAAGGCTTCCAGTTTGTATAGATCCGTCTCATCCTATAGGTTCAAGGGCAGAAGATCCAGATGGAATAAAGGATATTTATCATGCAACTGCTCAGGGAGTAATCGCAGGAGCAAATGCCGTGCTTGTTGAGTTTCATCCTGCTCCTGAAAAAGCCCTTTGTGACGGCCCTCAGGCCATTCCTATAGAAGAACTTCCCCTTTATCTTAAATATGTGAATAAAGTTAGAGAAACTTATTTAGAGCTTAAGAAAATGGTTCAGGAGGCAAAGTAGTGCCTTTTTTTAACAGGGAGAAAGAAATAAAGGAAATAAAAGCTATTCTTTCGGGAGAGCCAAATGTAGTCTGGTTTGTATATGGGCCAATTAATAGCGGAAAAACAGCACTTCTCATGCAAGTAATAGAGGAGCTTCCGGAAGATTATCGGGTGTTTTATATCAACTTTAGGGGATTTGAAGGAGGGTATAGAAAATTTACCAGAGTGATATTTAAAGTAGGTGATGATAGCCTGTGGAAGAAACTTCGTGAAAAACTGGATATTATTTCTGCAGGAGTGGAATATGTGGAAAGGCTTACAAAGAAAATAAATACAGGGATAGTGCTTCCTGCAGAGTTTATTAGGTGTCTTCAGGTAGGAGATGTAGATGAGAATAAGGTAGATGTGTTTAATTATTTAGAGGAGGTGATGAAGAGATTTAAGGAGAAGGGATTTAAACCGGTGCTTATATTTGACGAATTACAGGTGATAAAGGATGAAATAAATGCTACGGGAATGCCTTTACTTGCAAGGCTATTTAACTTTTTTGTGCGAATGACAAAGGAGACTCATCTTTGTCACTGTCTTTGTGCAACAAGTGATTGTTTGTTTATAGAAGAAATTTATTCCAATGCCAGACTTGAGGGAAGGGCAAAATATGTGCTCGTGGATGACCTATCCAAGGAAGATGCTTTTAAAGTGTATGAGGGTTTTGGTTTTAAAGAGAAAGAACTTATTTGGGAGTATGTAGGAGGGAAACCAGGAGACATAGTAAGCCTTTTTGAAGAATTAAAAAGAGGCATAGGCATAGAAGAAGCTCTTAAATTGTTGGTTGCAAGTGAGAGAGGAAGGTTAAAGTGGAAGCTCAGGCTTTTAAAAGATGGAGAAAAGCCCGGTCCACCTGTAGAAAAAATAATGAGTGCCTTACAGTTTTTTAAAGAAAGAGAAGAAGTGGAAGAACATTTGATTGAAGGTAGAGTGTTAAAGTTTTTGATAGAGGAAAATGTGCTTTTTTATAATCCCCTTACCGGAAGGGTCCGTCCCCAGAGCAGGCTGTTATGGCATGTAATAAAGGACTTATTTTAAAATGCCTTTAAATTTTACTCATTATTATTCTATCTCTGCCTTTAACTTTTGCCTCATAAAGGGCCTTGTCTGCCCTTTCAATTACCTTTGAAAGCTCCTGCATTAAGTCTTCCTCTGAAATTGTTCCTTCTATATTACATTGAGCAGGATCAAATATGCCAATCCCTGCACTGATTGTCACAGTAATAAAAAGTTCTTCATCAATCTGGAAGGGATTGGTTTTTACTGCCTGTCTAAGCCGCTCCCCTATTTCTGCTGCCTCTCTCTCCTGTTTATTTACAAATGCTACCAGAAATTCCTCTCCTCCATATCTCCCAATTATGTCATAAGGCCTGAGTTCAGAACGAAGCCTCTGGGCAAGCTCCTTTAAAACAAGATCTCCTACCTGATGCCCATAGGTATCGTTTATTTTTTTAAAATGGTCTATATCAATCATTACAATATAAAGCTTTTTTTTGGCACGAATCGCAAAATGGGCACTCTTTTTTAACTCATTAAAAAGAGCCCTTCTATTGAACACTCCTGTTAACTCATCTATAGTGGCAAGCCTCTCAAGCTTTTCATTCGCCTCCATCAATAGCTTTTCAAGTGCTATAATCCTTAAACCTGCTTTTATCCTTGCAAGGAACTCCTTCTGGTGTATGGGCTTCATTATGTAATCATCTGCCCCCACCTCCAAACACTTTGCAATCTTTTCCCTATCTTCAACTCCAGAAAGAAAAATTATGTAGGTATAGTGGCCTATATTTGTACTTCTTATAAGACGACACACCTCAAGACCATCCATCTCCGGCATTACCCAATCAAGAACAACAACTCCTATTTCATCATAATTTTCTTTAAACTTCTCCCATGCCTCTTTTCCATTTTTAGCCTCTATAACATGAAAACCATTTTTGGTAAGTAAAGAACAGGTCTTCTTTCTTAAAAAAACATTGTCTTCTGCAAGTAAAACTTTGAGACTTTGTGCTACCTTATTAACCAATTCGTTCAGTTTTTTATAATCCATTTACTTTAGCTCCAGGACCTCAGGTTTACCCAGAAGATATCCCTGAGCTAAAAAGTCTATGGTATTTTGAGAATCAAAGCTCTTTCTAAAAAACTCCAGTACCTTTTCCTCCTCCACAAATTCTGCTACTACATTTACTTCTAACCGCTTGCTTATTTCTAAAATAAATTCTACAAATTTTCTGTCCATCCAGTTGGTAAGAAGATTTTTAATAAATCTGCCGTCAATTTTTATTCCATCAAATGGATATCTTTCAAGAAGATGAAAGTTGGAATATCCAATCCCGAAATCATCAAGGAAAATTAAAAAGCCTTCATTTTTTAATTCACCAAATTTTTCTTCAAAGGAGGTGATCCTTTCAAAATCTTCTCTTTCTGTAAGTTCTATAATAAGCTCCCGTGGAGGAATTTTGTAGTGGAATACGAGATCTTTAAAAAGAATAAGCTTCTGGTCAAAAAACTTGTTGGAAAAATTTAAAGACAGCTTTTCTTTTATCCCTAATTTTTTCTTATAAAAAAGTGCTTTATCTATTACCTCTTCATCAAGAACCATGTCCAGACCAAGATGAGCTAAATCATCTATAAACATCCCTGCAGGAACAACCCTTCCCTCAGGAAGCTTAATCCTTGCAAGCACTTCATAAGCAAAAATTTTTCCTGTATTTATATCCACTATCTTCTGAAGAGCAAAAGTAATTTGGTCTTTTTCAAGAGCTTCAAGGAATAGTGCCAGGTTCTTCTTCTTTTTAAGAATTCTTTCAAGCCATTCATTGCTTACAATCTCTATTCCTTCTTTTGTTACTTTCTTTAACTCTATGAGAGCCCTTTCTGCCGCCCACAATACCTCTTCTGCTGGGATTTTAGAAGGTTCAATTTCAAGAATAACTGCTGCAAAAGAAGGGTAAAGAACTTTTTCTTGAGTTTCTCCAGAAACTATAAAAGGATGAGTAGCACAAATCTGTTTAAAAGAAATAAGCTTTTTAAAAGCATCTGAAGCTGTTCCTAAAACAAGTGCTACAAAACTATCGTTTGCTAAACGATAAACTAAAGGAAATGAGACACCTTCTTGAAAGGAATCTTTTAAAAGCTTGGCAAAATGTTTTAAAAGTTGATCTCCTGTTTTATATCCAAAAAAGGCATTAATGAGAAAGAGCCCATTAAAATCAAGAAGAATATATGCGCAAGTTTTTCTCTTTTCCGAAAGATTAGGCCAAATTTCTTTTAATTCGCAAGCAAGGGGAAGGTGAGTAATAGGATCTATTGCAATCTTCATTTATTTTGCGTCTCCTTAATTTAAAATCCTTTTTCTTTTTAAAATCTTTTTAAATAATAATTCCTTTAAATAAGTCCTGCAAGAGATTTTTTTAAATTTTCTACCATCTGAGAAAGACTTTCCTTTGACTCACCCTCTTTTGCTTTAAGCTCAATTTCCTTGGATAAAGCCGCCTCTTTTTCAAGCCCTAAGTTTAAAAGGACACCTTTTATAGTATGAGCGACTCGGGCAAACTCATCCATTTCTCCTGCTGAAAGATGTCTTTCCAGCTTTTCAAAATTTTTTGCAAGACTTCCCTTGGCCACCTCTATCAGCCCCTCTATCTCCTCCTCTCCTACGCCAAGTTCATTCATTAAGTAAGTCTTGATTTTCTCTATCAAAGCTATCTTTCGCCCCTTAAACTTTTTCTTCGCAATATACTTCGCTCCTATTTTTTCCCTTCCTCTTCGCCTGATAAAGGGCTTTATCTGCCTTTTTTATCACATCCCATAAATTATCTCCATTTACTCCACAGGCAATCCCTATACTCACACTGATCTTTAATCCCGGAACCTCTTCATACTTGCTTTCATAGAATTTAGTTCTTATTCTTTCTGCTACCTGCTTTGCATCTTGAAGCCCTGCCCTGTAAAGCACTACCAGAAATTCTTCCCCTCCATACCTGATAGCATCGTCATAGTTTCTTATGCAACTAAGAAGGACTTTTCCTAAATTAATAAGCACTTTATCCCCAAAAGTATGCCCATAATTATCATTTATTTTTTTAAAATCGTCTATGTCAAGCATTAAGATTGAAAAACCAAGCCTCTTCCTTAATTTAAAAAGAAGTACATCTAAATAGCGTCTGTTATAAATCTTTGTTAAGGGATCAACAAGGGCTACATGAGTAACCCTGTGTAAGATATCAGTAGCAGTAATAATACCAACAATATTTCCCCTCTCATCCACCACTGGAAGATGCTTTATTTTCTCCTTTTCCATAATTTCCATAGCTTCATACACAGTTGCGGTAGTAGAAATTATCTTTAATTCCCTTTTGGGCTTACACTTTTCTATAAATTCCTTTATTTTTAGTTTTTCGCAATTATGTGAAAGGGCATAAATTACATCTCTTTGAGTAATTATGTCCACTACTTTCCCCTGATTTTCTACAATCACACTACCTATTTCAAGAGAGCTCATAAGTTCAATTACCGAAGTTATTGCTTTATCTGGAGAAATAGTAATTGGCTCTACAGTCATTACATCTTTTACAAAAATCTTTTCCATTGCTCCTGCCCCGGTCCTCTTTCTAATTTAGAACTTTTCTTTCTCTTCCTCCTGATTCAACCACTTTTTTATTACTTCTTCAAGCTTTTCCTTTTTCACTGGCTTTGAAATGTAATCATTCATTCCTGCGGCAAGACATTTTTCTCTATCTCCTTCAAGGGCGTGAGCAGTCATAGCAATAATTGGCACCCTTGCCTTTTTTCCTCCAAGCTCACGAATCCTCCTTGTTGCTTCATATCCATCTATCTCTGGCATCTGACAATCCATAAGAATCAAATCATAGTCTTTTTCTTTTACTGCCTCAATTGCTTCCTTTCCATTGTTTGCTATGTCAACACTAAATCCCATTTTTTCAAGTATAATTGCACCTACCCTTTGATTAACTGGATTATCCTCTACAAGTAACACTTTTTTTCTTTTTTTCTTTTCTTCTTTTTTGGCTTTATCTATTACATGCTTTGTTATTAAAATTTTTTCTTCTTTTAATCCCATTACCATGGCAATACAGTCGTAAAGATGGGACTGCCGCACTGGCTTGGTAAGAAATCCTGCAAATCCTGCTTCTTTGCTTTTCTTTGCCACTTCACGCCTGGTAAGAGGGGTTAAAAGTACCAAACGAATTCCTGCTGTGGCTTCCTGAGCTTTAAACTTTCTGGCAAAGGAAAATCCGTCCTCATCTGGCAGCGTATAGTCCACAATTGCCACATCAAAGGGCTCTCCTCTGTGATAGGCAGAAACAGCTTTTTCAAATGCTTCTTTTGCACTTTCTGCAGTTTTACACACCATTGCCCAGCTTTTTAAATAATACTCAAGAATCTCTCTGTTCACCGCATTGTCCTCTACAATAAGCACCCGCAAACCCTCAAGATTATACCTGGGAGTAAATTTCTCAGGCTTTCCTTTATGCAGGGGAATGGTAAAGAAAAATTTTGTGCCTTTCCCAACTTCGCTTTCAAAATCAATTTTCCCGCCCATAAGTTCTATCAGGTGTTTACAGATTGCAAGACCAAGCCCGGTTCCACCAAAGCGTCTGGTGGTTGAAGCATCAACCTGTTCAAAGGGCTGAAAAAGCCTTTTCCTTGCCTCTTCTGGAATTCCGATACCCGTGTCTTTTACCTCAAAAAGAAGATTTACATCTCCATTTAGCTCCTCTTTTAATCTTACAAAAGAGTAAACCCCTCCTTTTTCAGTAAACTTTACAGCATTTCCCACAAGATTTATAAGCACCTGACGGATTCTTCCCGGATCTCCAATTACAATCTCTGGCACCTCTGCTTCCACAAGGCACCCAAGCTCAATGCCCTTCTTCTCTGCCTTTTCTGCAAACATTTCCATAACATCCTCAACAAGCTGACGAATATTAAAAGGAATACTTTCAAGCTCAACTTTTCCAGACTCAAGCTTGGAGAAATCAAGAATGTTATTGACTATTTCAATAAGATGGTGTCCGCAGCGCATTGCCGTTTCAGCGTATTCTTTTTGCTGGGGATCAAGTCCGGTGTCTAAAAGAATCTGGAGCATTCCAATAATTCCGTTAAGAGGGGTTCTGATCTCGTGGCTCATATTAGCAACGAATTCACTTTTTGCCCTGGCAAGCCTTTCAGCCTCTTCCCTTGCTCTAATCTGGTCAGTAATATCCACAAATGCCTCAAGAAGCACATCTTTCCCATGAAGATAAAGCGGAATCACACTTTTAAGTACCGGCACTCTACTCCCATCCTTTTTAAAAAGCCAGACTTCCTTTTCATAAACCTTCTCTCCAAGATCAAGGATTGGACACTCCCCAGCCTTTGAAGAACAGATAAGCCTACAACTTTCTCCAACCACTTCTTCTCTTTTGTAACCCGTGATCTTCTCGGTTTCTTTATTTATGTTTATTATTTTCTGTGTCTCCGGAGATATCAAAGCCACTCCCATAGGAAGATTTTCAATAATTGTTTCCACCAACTCTCTCTCGCTCTCTGCTCTTGTCCTCAAAGCTATTTCCCGTTTTATTGCTTTAATTATTTGAGAGGCTATTGCAACGAAAATCGACCCTGTTAAAAGGGCAAAACCTATTACTATGCTTACACTCCTTACAAATAAACCGCGAGTAATTTTAGAAATTCTTTCTATTTCTGTTTTTATGGCGAAATTGAACTCATTTTTTAAGGATACTAACTGAGCTACAAGCCTTTTAGCTTCTGTATATAATTTCTTCCCTTCCAGTTCTAATAGAATGCGCTTATTAGAAAGAACTAAGGATTTTTTTACATAGGTTTCAATTTGTTGATACTTTATCTTAAGATCTTTTCCGCATCCCAAATTAAATTGAGCACAGCTTTTTACAGCAAGTTTGACATAAAGATTACCTTCTACAAAGCAGGGAGTTATGTAGTTTTTATCAAGATTTATTATTTGAGCTTGTTTATGAAGATGGGAAGCTTTTTCTATCCGATAAGAAATAATACTGATTAAATTTTTCAGCTTAGAAAGAGAAAGTTCCAGTTTCACCAGATCTCTATTAGTATAAAAACTGACAAAATTTTTCGGATCTTTTTTTAATTTTTCAAGTTTTTTTAATTCAAGTCTTCCCTGGAGGTCTTCTAAAAATTCCCTAAAATCCTGAGAAGACTGTTCTATTTTTTGTAAAAGTGCTTTATTTTGTTTTTGAAGCTCTATATAGCTCTTTTTCCATTCAAATGTCCTCTTTCTCAGATTGAAAAGTGCTTTTTCTTCTTTTTTAAAGTCTTTTGCAATTTTTTCAAATTCAGGTTTTTCTGAAAGTAGCGTAACCAAAGTTTCCTTTTTTGTTATCCATAACGGCTGCTTTAATTCTTTTAGAGAAAAGTTTTGAAGATTAAAAAATGTTTCAAAGTCCTTTTGGACCATTTCTACAAAATTTTGAAAAAACACTTGAGTACGATAAAGATATTCTGTTTGGGACTTTAAGCCGAGGAGTTTTTTATAAAGAGAATAAAAATTTATCCCGCTAATTCCAATGATTACAAGACCAGAGAGCAAGCCAAGAACAGCAAGAATTACTACTAATATTACTACTTTTTCTTTAAAGAGCTTTTTTAAATTAATGGTTCTATTAATGGCATCTTCTCCTTTTTAAATTAATTGAAACTATTTGCCCCTTTTTAATTTTTACAATCCAGACATAATGGCTTGCCTGATGATGTGTTTTATCAAGCCTTAAAGGGACACCAAGTCCTATGTCAAATTCGCCAAGTTCTGTCATTGCTTTTACAATACTTTCCCTTGTAATATCTCCTTTGATCTTCTTTAAAGCCTCTATAAGGATCTTTCCCGCAATATAGCCCTCAAGAGACACAAGGCTCGGTTTTTTTTCAGGATCAAGCTTTTTTATTTCAGAAAGGTACTCTTTTATTATAGGAAGCTTTTTATCCAGAGGTGGTACAACTTCTGAAATAATTACCCCTTCCCCTGCAATAGGTTCTTTTTGAGCAATTCTGGCAAGGGCCTCAGCACCAATAAAAGACACCGAAACAAAGTATCCTTTATAACCATGCTCCCTGAGCACTTTTATAAACTCAGCACAGGCACTATAAGTACCACCCAGCACTATTACCTTTGGATGAGGCTCTACCCTTAAAAGTCTTGCTGCAGCACTGTGTACATAAAGCGTATTTCTGGGATAGCGCACATGTATTACTTCTTCTTCCTCTTGCAAACCAAGACTTTTAAGGACTTTTAATCCAGACTTAAAAATTTCGTCTCCGTAAGCATCGTTTTGGGTAAAAAAAGCCACTTCCGAGGGCTTAATGCCCTTTGCCTTGAGAAGATGGGTTAGAAGAAATTTTATCTCTTCATAATAACTTGCCCTGTAGTGAAAGACATAGGGATTGGGAGGATTGGGCCTTAATGCCTTTGCACCTGTAAAGGGAGCAAAAAAGAGCACTTTATTTTTTATAGCAATTGGCATGGCTACAACTCCGGTAGGAGTTCCCACATTGCCTATAATTCCGAGCACAAGTTCATTTTCAATAAGCCTGTGCATGTTTTTAATTGTTCGGGAAGGATTATAACCATCATCAAGAACGACGAGCTTAAGCCTTTTTCCCTGAATTCCCCCTTCTCTGTTTGCTTTTTTGAAAGCAGTTTTTACTCCAAAAGAGAACTCTTTCCCTAACTCTGCATTGGGACCGGAAAGCACGGTTGACATGCCAAATTTAAGAGTGGATTGAATTTTCGCAGGATAACCTTGCTGAATTTTAAAATTTAAAGAAAAAATAATTAAACAGATAGATAAACAAATGTTGAACATTTTCATAAAATAACTTTACCAACTTTTAGGCCAATTTAGTAAATTGAGCGATTATTATAATATATTTTAAACTAAAAATTTTTATCAAGAAAGTACTCTACCCATCAAGGGAGGTTATTGAATAAGATCTTTTGTAAACCTTACCACTTTATTTCTTCCTGTTTTTTTAGCATGATAAAGAGCTATATCTGCAAACTTTATTACTTGCCAAATATCTTTAGAATCTATTGGATATACAGCAACTCCTATGCTGATAGTCTTTTTTATTGGCCCTTGAGGAGTTTGAAAAGGCGTGTTTTCTACTGCAATCCTTATCTGTTCTGCAATTTCTATAAGCTTATTTTCCTCTACATCGTGGAGAAGTACTAAAAATTCTTCTCCTCCATATCTTACTACTACATCGGCTTTCCTGAAACGGGACTTGAGAATTTCTGTAATTTGCTGCAATACTATATCTCCTACATCGTGGCCAAATTCGTCATTGACTTTCTTAAAAAAGTCAATGTCTATCATTAAAATTCCCAGGGTGTGCCCATGTCTTAAAGCAAGTTCCGAAGCTTTAATAAGATATTCGTTTAGGAAGTGCCTATTATAAAGCCCTGTTAAGCTGTCTTTTACACTCCTTTCTTCAAGGATTTTTAAAAGCTTTTTTACCTCTACAATAGGTAAAATAGTATTAAGATATTTACAGAGTTCTTTTACACGACAAAAAATTTCTTCCAGATTATCATTGGGATCCACTATTATCTGAAGGACATATTTTGTCTTTTCTCCGAAAATGAAAGGGATACATATATAATTTTTATCCTGGAGAGAAAAGTATTCACACTCTGTTCCCCAGTCATGTATAAATCCTTTTACTTCTTTCCCCAGTCTGTTAGCCCGGCAAAGAGATGGATTTTCAAAAATTTCTGGTTTGCAATATCTTTGTTTATTTTTAAAGGGCAGAAGTATTCTTGCTGGCTCCTGATCCATTTCATAAAAGGCGTATTTTTTTATCCCAAACCTTTTTTCTATCAATTGTGCGATTCTTTGGTAAATTTCTTCAAGGGTAGAGTCTTCCTCTACGAGTCTTCTTAATTCCAGCAGTTCTCTTTCTCTTCTGTAAAGATTTTCTCTTTTTTTAAGTTCTTCTTTTAGCTGAAAAATTATCTCATTAAGATAGTGAATTACCTCTTTATAATTACCTTTAAACTTATTTTCATCTATTTGAACCTGTAAATTACCTTTTAAAACTTCTTGAGAGACGATTTTAATTTCTTTTAAAACATTTTTAAAATTTTCAACAATTTTTTCCAAACCTTTCAGAATTTCTCTATAAACTCCTTGACCTTCCTGTTCAATTTTTACATCAAAATTGCCTTCTTCAATTTTTATTAATATATTTGTGATTTCTTTTAGAATATTTAACAAATTTTTTCTCGCAGTGTCCAATCTTTGGAGAATCCTGTTAAATATAGGGGGAATCTCTTCAGAAACAATAATTTCTTTAAGATCTCCCTGTTCTAGGGAATAGGAAAAATCTTTTATCACTCCCAGAGCTTTAAAAATTTCACTATAAAAATTATGAAGTAACTCTAAAATAATTTTAAATTCCCCTTTTACATTTTCTATTTCAACATCGTAAGGTAATCCCTCTCTTACAGCATTGATAATTTGTATTAAATTTGTATGTATTGTTTTAACGAACAGAATACTTTGGTTTATATTTCTTTCTATTTGGCCGATTTCATCTTCAGGGATAGGTTCTTTAAGAAAAGTTAATTTGCCTTCTGCCATTTGAGATAAGTGGTTGTTCAGTTTATTAAGCCTTTTAAAAATGACATTTTCAGAAAATTTTTTTAATACGATTAAAGTAATGATAGCTATTAAAATTGTAATAAAAGTAACTTTTACAAACCATGTTTTAATCACGCTTTCCAGATGATTGTTTAAAAGAGCTTCTTTGTGTTCAAGATCTTTCATATACATTCCTGTGCCAATGATCCATCCCCATGGAGCAAATCTTACTACATAGGAGATTTTAATGCTGGAAATTTTTTCCCCGGGCTTAACCCATTTATAAGTGACAAAAGCAGAAGGTCTGTTTCCCATTTGTTCTATAATCGCAGTTGAAATTTTGGTGCGTTTCCCTATCAATTGTGGAAAAATAGGGTGCATTAATATCTTCCCGGTTTCATCCATTACCCAGAAATATCCACTTCCTCCTTCTCCATACCTCATGTGCTTTAAAGTTTCCAATGCTTGTTTTTGGGCAAAAGATTTAAATTCTTCTATATACTCTGAAGGATAAACCCCTGTGCCAATAATCCATTTAAAAGGTTTAAAGAAAACCACATAGGAAATTTTGAAGTGTGGTAGAGTTTTACCTGGCCTGGGCCAGTAATATTCTACCCATCCTCCACCTTTTTCTTTAGCCACTTTTAAGAATTCTGGTATAAATTTTTTTCCTTTTACATCTCTAAGACTTAGAATATTTTTCCCTATAAGCTCTGGATGGTAGGGATGTTCAAGTAGTATCCCTTTGTCATTTAATACAAAAAAATATCCTTCCCCCCCTCCATAATTAGCTTGTTTTATAAGGGTTAAAATTCTTTGTTTAAGCTGGGATTCCGGGATTTTTTCTTTTTCTTCCTGATAATATGTTTTTATAATATGTATCATTAAATCAGATAAATATTTTACCTTTTTTTTAGCCGTTTCTTTTACCATTACTTTTAGGCTTTTTTCATAAAAAATTTGAATTGTATTTTGCGCTATTTGGATAGCTGTTTTTAATTCATTTTTTTTGTCATTAACTACGACATTTTTATAATTTTCCGAAAAAAAGTGGCTTAAACTTTTTATCGTCTCAAAGGCAGTAAGAATGTGTATTAAAGCTATAAGAAAAATTATTATAAGAATAATAAAAAAGAAGCGAAATTTTACAGATTTTCTAAATATCCACATTTTTTTAGAATTTCTTTGGTATGAAGGATCGGTATAATCCTTTCCAGGTATTTTAAGATGTTTGGCATTTCATTTTGCACTTTTTCAAAGTTTTCTTGGGTAAGGCAAGAGATATGAAGAACACATTTTACTTCGCCTTCTAATAAAAAAGGAATACAGATATACATCGTTCCAGGGCCATTATACATGGCACATACTTTACCCCATTTTTCTTCATTTCCTATCACTATTGTTTTGAGTCTTTTGGCTCTACAATATTCTGGATAATCTAAAACTTTTGGGTTACAAAGGGGCTGTTTTACTGAAGACAGATTACTTAATATAAATTTTTTCCTTGCGTTGTCAAATTTCATCCAGGTAAATAATTTTATTTTAAATTTGTTCTGAAGAAGTTTTTTTATCCTTTGATACGAGGCTTCCAGAGAAATGTCATCGTCTATAGTATTTTTAAATATGTTTAGCTCTTCTTCCTCTTTGAGTTTATTTTTTAGTGATTCCAGCTTTTTTGAATAAATTTGTATAATATCTATTACGAGATTATAAATCTGGTTTAAATCATTTTTAAAATGTTTTTTTTGCACAACAGTTTCTTCTATTTGAAATTTTCCTTTTTTAATCTGAATTGAAAGATTTTTTAAATCTTCATAGAGAAGAAAAAAAGGATTTACGCTTTTTTTGAAGGAAAGAATATAGTCACTCCACGCTCCACACTCTTCCGGGCAGGAAATTAAAATTTCTTTTATTTTTCCTTCTTTTAGAAGGTTACACTTTTGATTGAACGAATTGAAAAAATTTTGGAGATTTTTAATTTCGTTATTATAAAGATATGCCCATAGCTTCCACTCCCCTTTTAGCCCTTTTAATTTCAAAGTTTTAAAATGTTTTCTTTTTAAGTGATAAACGAGTTCAAAGAGCTGGCTTTTAAGGGTATTAAGCTGTAAAGCTACTTCTGTTTCTGCAGCATAAAGTTCCGATAAAAGTCCTGAAGTTTCTGGATAAATAAGAGGCACAATTTTGCCTTCCGAGATGTTTTTTATGGCTATCTGAAGGGTTCTTAAATTTTCTCCCTGAAATTTTAAAGCTTCTATAAGTTTCTGCATGCTTTTAAAGCATTCTTCGTGACATTCTTCTGCAGAAAGAGAAATTTTTTCAATAGCTTTGTAGTCTCCGTGTTTTATAGCCCGTGCAATGGATTTAAGATGGGTAAGGCTTTTATTGAGTGTGGTAATTAGAGAATGTACAGTTCCTAAAACAGAAGCCAGGGTTATACAAACAATAAATAGACTTAAATATAATTTTACAAGGGTTTTTCTTTTCCGGTGTAAAGTATAAGTTTTGGCCCAGTTTAATACTTTTTTATCTATGGATAGCAAATCACTTAAAGTAACTTCGTAAGAATGAAGCTTATTTATATTTGAAAGGACATGCTTGAGCTCAGGCTTAAATTTCAGAGCATATTTTAAATGTTTTAGATAATTAGATAAGATTAAAGGAGAAAGAAAGGCATTTTTTATATAAAAAGAAATTAAGGGAGGGAAGTCACTGTAATGCGCTATTAAAAGATTTTCTACAGCTTTATCTGGATCTGCTATAGCTCCTGAATATTGAGATATTGCTTCTTCCATTTTAAAAAGTTCAGAAGCACAATAAAGAAGTTCCTCTTTTCTGTGGACCTTTTTATTAAGAAAATTTTGAATGCATTCTTTTGTCATTTCCCAGTATTGCCAGATTTCAGGTGGGTTTTCGTTACGGGTGAGAAGGTCGTTTAAAACTTCCACGGATTTTGAAATTTTCTCTGGATTTTGAGAAAGTAAAGCTGTAAGTAGTGAAAAACACTTTTCACTTTCTAAAAGTCCTTTGTATTCTCTGTTATAAAATTTATAAATTTGATAAATACTTCCCAAATATGGGACAAGAACTCCCATAAATGCAAATGATACGAGAAAAATCAACAAAAAAAACCTATTTTTAAGCGACAGTCGTGTACGCACATGCCTCCTTTTTTATGTTTTCTTCCTTACTTATTTTATAAAACACATTTTATTTTTAGACAAGTTTGAAATTGATATAAAACTTAAAGGATAATTACTATAAAGACAATTTTATCTTGGATTTTTACATCAGAACTTGACTTTTTTGAAAAGTTAAGTTATTTTACATAAAAAAATTTATTCTACAAATATAGTACTTAGTGTATTCGTGAGTTTCAATTTTTAAATAACTGAGAGGCCTTAATATCCTTAAAAAAGGAGGGGAGAATATGAGAATCCCTGGTTATGCTACTATTGACGCAATAGAAAATGAATTTGAAATACAATTTCCTGAAAAAGAAAGCTTGAAAGAAGTGCTAAAAGTCCACCCCATGTATATCCCTACCTATTATGCAGGACTTATTGACTGGACAGATCCTGAAGATCCCCTGAAAAAAATTGTCTTTCCCTCTGTGGAAGAGCTTGATGCCTCAGGCTCCTATGACACATCTGGAGAAATGGAAAATACTGTGCTTACTGGCCTTCAGCACAAATATAGAGAAACTGTGCTTCTTCTTGCTACCAATAGGTGTGCTGGGTATTGCAGACATTGCTTTAGAAAAAGGATGGTGGGGATTTCCACTAAGGAGACTCTTCAGATTTTTGACGAGGCAGTAAAATACATTAAGGAGCATCCAGAGGTTACAAATGTCCTTATCTCTGGTGGAGATCCCCTCGTGCTTAAAACCGAGGTGATTGAGCACTTTTTAAAGGAGCTTTCTCGGATTTCCCATCTCCGCTTTATTCGCTTTGGAAGCAGGGTGCCAGTGTTCTATCCCATGCGCATTTATGAAGATCCAAAGCTCCTTGAACTCTTTGCCACTTATTCCACACCGGAAAGAAGAGTTTATCTCGTAACTCATTTCAATCATCCAAAAGAACTTACACCAGAGGCAAAAAAGGCTATTGATGCCCTGCTCAGCCATAAAGTAATTGTAAGCAATCAGACAGTGCTGCTTAAAGGCGTGAATGATAATCCAGAGACCTTGGCAGAGCTTATGAAAAGCCTTGTTTCAACAGGAGTTGTGCCCTATTATGTGTTTCAGTGCCGTCCGGTAAAAAGGGTTAAAGCCCATTTTCAGGTGCCCCTTGTTGAGGGATATTCCATTGTGGAGGCTGCCAAACAAAAACTTGACGGCCATGCCAAGAGGTTTAAATATGCCATGTCACATCGCACAGGCAAGATAGAAATAGTGGGAGTGCTTGATGGATACATATATTTCAGATATCACCAGTGCAAAGATCCCGAAAAAGTAGGTGTGCTTTTTAAGAGGCCGGTTGTGGAAAATGGTGGGTGGCTTGATGATTTTCCACCCCTTCCAGGAGATCCTGCTGAAGAAGTGCTAAAAAACTACAGCACCTCCCACTGACCCTGCTCCCTGATGTAGTTTAAAAATCTTTCATATACTGGCTGGATTTTTAGAGTGGCAGAGTTCCCGATGCAGATAAGCTTTCTTCGGGGCCTGGTGATGGCAACATTGAGCCTCCTCAGGTCCCGAAGGAATCCTATTTCTCCATCCTCATTTGAACGCACAAACGAAATAATAATCACTTCTTTTTCCCTTCCCTGAAATCCATCCACGGAATTTATTTCTACCTTGAGTCCTTTTTCTGCAAAGAGCTCTTTTAAAAGCTTAACCTGGGCTGCATAAGGAGTGATAACTCCTATGTCCTCCTTTTTTACCCCCATTTTTAAAAGTTCCTCTACCAGCTCAAGGCAGATCTTTGCTTCCTCAAAGTTTTCATAAGAAGTTGAGCCTTCTGGCTGAAATTCCAGAGCATTAATTCTTGAAGTCTCTATAAAGCCAAGTGCATGACAGGGAGAAAGCACATTTTTAAACTTTTGAGGCTCTTTTACCCCGAGGTCCTTAAGAAGCCTTTCTTTTACTTCAGGTGCAGCAATAAGTTTTCCTTCGTAAAACTCTCTGTTGGGGAACTCCATAATTTTTTCGTTCATTCTATACTGCACTTCAAGCATAATTGAATGCCCGGGGAATCTTTCAATGAGCTTTTCAAAAAGGGTCTTTTCAAGCTCTTTTGCCTCTTCACTTAAAATGGTGGGAGGAAGCTGTTTGTGGTCCCCTGCCAGAAAAAATCTCTTTGCCCTGGATATGGCAATAAGGGTTGATGGCTCAACCTGCTGACTTCCTTCGTCTATTACTGCCACATCAAACTCAAAGCCCTCAAGAAACTCAGACTTTGCCATGGAATTTGTGGAAAGCACAACATCTGCCTGGGAGATGATTCTTTTGAAAACTTCTGCTTCAAGCTCTTTAAGGGCTGATACCCTATTTTCAATCTCCTGATTTAAACTAATCCATCTTGCCATGGAGCGGATAACTTCTCTTTTCACCCCTCTTGCCCCTTTTCCTCTTGCTGAGAGAGAAAGGACTTCTTCGTCTGAAAGCCCCCTTCTTAAGGCAGGTGTGGGCTTAGTAAATTTGTCCCTCTGCTCCATAAGCCTTTTTATTTCCTCCCAGCCTGCTTTTACCTGCTTTCCCTTTTCCTCCTCTTCAAACAGGGCATAGATAGAAAACCTTTCAAGCTCTTCCATAACCCTTGCAGGGTGTCCGATTCTTACAAGTTTTAGAAATGGATATTTAGAAAGATTAAGCACCAGGTTGTCAACAGCAATGTTTGAGTCTGCAGTGGCAAGAACCTTGTGCCCGGTTTTAACGAGCTGCACGATAATTTCAGTAAGGGTGCTTGTTTTTCCTGTGCCAGGAGGCCCGTGCACCAGGAAAAAATCTGCTGAACCCAGGGCAAGGCTTATTGCCTCCCTTTGCCTTTTATTTAGCCTCTCATCAAAAAACTTTTCTATTTTAGTTTTTTCAGGAAGAGCTGGCTTCCTTAAGCCAAGAATAATATTTCTCAGTTCTTTCAACCTTCCCTGAGCATGGCGGATTTCTTCAAGTGTTTCAAGCATTCTTTTAAAGGGTATATCGTTTATGTAAAGATCTATTCTTACTCCTTTTTTATAAACCCAGGCAGGAGGCTTGTTTTCAAAAGCAACTATCAAGGAGTGGGGAGTTACTTTAACCACTGTGCCTGTAAGATCACTCTTTAAGGGATTTCCTCTGCTTATGAGCACCA
>Ga0256842_1000162_pt1 | contig 57750 bp, 57 predicted proteins | sample 4559240metaG_FD_185973 | JGI IMG/M metagenome (GOLD analysis project Ga0256842, IMG submission 185973) | Hydrothermal vent microbial communities from Guaymas Basin, Mexico - 4559-240 | ecosystem: Environmental > Aquatic > Marine > Hydrothermal vents | place: Mexico: Guaymas Basin | collected... | reverse complement strand
CATTTTGATGTCCCAAATTGCAAGGTTTTGAGCTGATTTTTAGCATATCTTTGCATTTTTGTCAGCCTTATTTCAAGAAAAATGTGTGATAAAATGGTAGGTTAGAGCGTTTTTCAGGGACGACTACTTATTAAAAAGGCCAGAATTATAGCGCCTCTGCTCGCTCATGCGATCAAGGCCAAGCCCGAAGGCGCAGTCTGCGCCTTTGGCACAGGTCCACAGCGAACAAGGCGAGCGTAGACCCTTGACCACTTAACAAGGCCTTGGCGTATAATTTACTTTAAGTAAGGAGAAAGAGAAATTTACCAATTTTTGCGGAATGCTAACAATCAATCACGGATTTTGGATCAATGTTCAATTTTCAAACACCCTCCCCTAAAATTTGACAAATGTCTGAAAGATAATATAATCTGCCTTTTCATGAAAGCCAGATTTGGCTAGGGCAGTAGCTGGTAAAAAACGGCAGATGCCAAGCTGAAGCTGGAGATGTTTATTTAGGTCATACACTGCAAAGCCATCCCATTCCCTGCCCAAATAATCACTACCGGTGGCAGAAACATCTCTAGCGGGTTTTCCATTGGCATAATACCAATAGTCCTCCCTCTGGGCAAGATAAAACCAGTGGTGGTCTATGGTAATTGTTAACCCTTTTATAGGTTTCAACTGATAGGTCAACTGATAATCCTTCAAATTTTTCCAGCACAGCATGTTTATGCGACCGAAGTATTTATCAATAGCTCCAAAGATGCCATCAAATGTTTGAGATTTACGGTCATTTCTGTTTTTGTCTCCAGAACCGTAACTGTAGCGCAACCAAAAGCCCTGAGGCACAAAAGCCTTAAAGTGCAATCCTAAATTGGCATACCAACCATAGGCCGAAATCCTCAGTCTCCTGCCTGGATAACAACCGGTCTGGTAGGCATACAGTCCACTATAACTCACAAAGTAATTCTTACCATAAAGGGGCTGTTTGCCCTTAAGGTAAAGACCAAAGGTGTGGCGCTGCTCTTTTTTAAACAGGATGCCATATTTGTCCTTATCAGCACGATTGAATTTAAAAGTATAAAAGACATCTATGTTTACAGGCAACCGTTTGATTTTCCCATAAAGCGCATAGACATCATAGGGATAGTGTTCATCCAAAAAGGCCTTGGGACGATAAAAGATACGCTTGGCAAAGAAGGCATCTAGATCTAGGTAACTTCCCTCATATTTAAACATTAAGGCATCCCAGCTGTAACGTCCAACATTTCCCCACTGACCGGGCCCAAAGACCCGATTGTCACGATAGTTAATCTGCTGCCGCCCAACCTTAAAGCCAAAGGGAGAACTGTTTATCTTACGCCATTCTAAATAGGCCTGACGGACATCCATCTCATTGACATAAGGGCACTTACCCTTAAAGTCCCTTACCTTTAAGGCACAGTCAAGACAATGAGTATCCTGAAATTGGACAAAAGTTTCAAGCCCCTTTTGGGTCTTTAAATGAATGTTAAGCCGAAAGCGCTCTAAGAGATGGTTATCCTTGGTATTGCCGTAGGTTTTGGCATTAAAGTTATTCTGATACTCATACCGAAACCGCAAGCTGCCGCCTATATTTAAAAAAGCATTGCCCAGAGATACCTCTTTTAGATCTCCAAAAGGATTAGACACGGCCATTGCGTTCACACCTAAAAGAATAAAAAAGGCGGCCAAAAGAATCATGAATTTGAACATCTTCATCTTAGTTTTCACCTAAATTTATTGGCAAAAATATAAATTAAGGTTAGAAAAGCCCGCTTGGAAGCAGGCCTCACCTAAAGTTAATCTTTAGGAATCTCTAAAGGAATAAAGATAGTGCCTTCTTGACGCTTTACCAAGAATAAGAGGGTATCACTGGGTTTAACCTTCTTAATAATGGTGTAATAATCTTTTAAATCCCGAATGGGATGACGATTGATCTCTAAAATTACATCCCCTGGTCTTAAACCCGCCTCGGCTGCTGGACTACCTCTTTTTATGGCTGTAATCACTACACCTTTGTTTACACCTAATCTTACGGCTAGATCAGGAGTAATTTCTTTTACCTCAAGCCCTAGCTCTATGTGGTTAGAAACACTCTTTTCCCCACGTAAGGCTTGCTCTTTTAACTCCCCTACTTTTACCCTCAAGCTTTTTATCTGCCCATTGCGCCAGACCTTTACTTCAACCTCTTTGCCCACGGGCGTATTGGCCACTAGCCGTGGCAGTTCATTCATATCTTGTATCTTATGCCCATTATATTCCAGAATTACATCTCCTCTCTTAATCCCCGCCTTGTCTGCAGGGCTACCAGGTGTAACATCGGCCACTAAGGCCCCCTTAGGTTCCTTCAAACCAAGGGCCTTGGCAATCTGAGGGGTTACCTCTTGAATCATCACTCCTAGCCATCCCCGAATGACTCGTCCTTGGCTTTTAAGCTGCTGCACGATATGCTTAGCCATATTAATGGGAATGGCAAAGCCAATTCCTTGCGCCTGGGCAATAATAGCCGTATTAATTCCTACTACCTCACCTTTAAGATTTAAAAGCGGACCACCACTGTTGCCTGGATTAATAGCGGCATCGGTCTGAAGGAAGTTGTCATAAGGGCCTGCCCCAATTACCCGCTCTTTAGCACTGATAATACCTACCGTAACTGTATGCCCCAAACCAAAGGGATTGCCAATGGCAATGACCCAATCACCAACCTGGAGTTTGTCAGAATCTCCCAGAGGTAAAGTTAGTAAATTATGGGCATTTATTTTTAAGAGGGCCAAATCTGTCTTAGGATCTCTTCCAATAATCGTGGCCTTATACTGCTTGCGGTTAAAAAGGGTAACGGTAATATCAGTGGCCTTTTCTACAACGTGATTATTAGTTAGGATATAGCCATCACTCTCAATGATAAAGCCTGAGCCTAAACTCTTTTGCTTCATTTCTTCTTGGGGAAGATCGCCAAAAAATCTTTCAAAGAAATCTTTAAAGGGATCTTCTTCGCCAAAGGGGCCAAAGAAATATCTAAACACGGGGCCAGGTCCTTTAATGATGCGCACAGTGCTGATATTAACTACGGCTGGTTCTGCTTTTTTGACGATAGGAGACAGAGAAGGAAGTTTTACCTGGTCTTCACTTTTAGCTACAGCCGGCAGGTTGTTTGTGAATTGCATCCCGGTTAGCCAGACAAAAGCAATGATAAAGGCACAAAAACCAACCATTAATACTGACCAAAACGGCACGCGTTTTTTAAACATATTATCCTCCTATTTTTGAACTTGCTTTACATACTTGACCCGCAGGTCAAAGAGAATATTAGTCAAAAGGGCTTCTTCGTCTGGGTCTAGATTTCCCTTGGTCTTCTCTTTAAGCATTTGTAGGATATCTATTGTCTGTTTGGCCAGAATGAGATTTTTATTATATTGTCCAGTAGTGGGATCGGGAATTTCCCCTAAATGCACAAGGGCTGAAGAGCTTAAAGAAACAATAAAGGTAGAAAAGTTCACGGGAGGCAAGGGTTGAGTCTCCTGCGTTTGTTGGGTTTCTTGTGTGTTTTGCGTTTCTTGGTTTTGTTGGGTTGACTGGCTATCTTCCTTAAAAATACGGCGTTTATCTACAAACTTATATCCCTTTTCCTCCTCCATTTTTTCTCCTCCTAAAGTTCTAAGGCTACTGCTGACATTACATGCGGCAACTCTTTAATTTCTTCTAGTACTGGTTTAGGCACTGGAATATTCGTAGAGAGCAGAATTAGTGTTTGCCCTGTAATCTCATCCTGTCCTACATGCATACGACCAATGTTGATTTGGTGCCGACCCAGGATGGTGCCAATGTTACCAATCACGCCCGGCCGATCCACATTCTGAATAAGCAGCATATGTCCCTCTGGCACCGCCTCTAAGGCAAAGCCATCTATGCGGACAATACGTGGTTGTTTTTTACCGAAAGTAGTACCTGTTAAAGATCTTTTCTCACCCTTTTCCGTTACTACCTTAAGAACAATTACATTGGTAAAGTCTGTAGGAATCTCCCGTTTAGACTCTTTGACCTGAATACCTCTTTCTTGGGCAATCCAGGCAGCGTTAACAAAGTTGACTTGTTCACCAACAATGGGCGTTAATAATCCTTTTAAAGCGGCAATTTTGATAGGTTGAGTATCTATTTTAGCTACATCACCAATGTATTCTATTTCTATCTCCTTAATTGGATCCTTTACTACCTGCGCATGAAAGGCTCCCATCTTTTCGGCTAGGACAAGATAAGGACCAACCGCCGAAAGCAATTCCTGACTGATAGAAGGCACATTAACCGCGTTTCGCACAATACCCTTGATAAGATAATCAATAATCTGTTCAGCAATAGAAACAGCCACATTTGTCTGCGCCTCTTTGGTAGAAGCCCCTAGATGGGGTGTACAGATGACCTTATCCAGTTTTAAAAGGGGATTGTCCTTAGGTGGCTCCTTTTCAAAAACATCCAGGGCCGCACCTGCTACCTTACCCCGTTCAATAGCTTCATATAGGTCCTCTTCTTTAATAATGCCACCCCTGGCACAATTGACAATCATCACCCCATCCTTCATCTGGGCAAAGGCCTTTTTGTCAATCATGTACTTGGTCTCCGGGGTAAGAGGAGTATGAATGGTAATAAAATCGGCCCGTTCATAAAGTTCTTCTAAAGAAACAATCTCTACCCCTAACTTTTCGGCAATTTCTGGACGCACAAAGGGATCATAGGCAATAACCTGCATCTTAAGCCCCTTGGCCCGGTCAGCCACGATGCTACCGATGCGTCCAAGACCAATAATACCCAAGGTTTTACGAAAAAGCTCCCTTCCCTGAAATTTCTTTTTCTCCCACTTACCGGCCTTTAAAGAGGCCGTAGCCTGGGGAATGTTGCGGGCTAGGGCCATAAGCATCGCGATTGTGTGTTCAGCAGTGGTAACAACATTACCTTCAGGGGCATTCATAACAACAATGCCCTTCTTGGTTGCGGCCTTGATGTCTACATTATCTAGACCAATGCCCGCCCGTCCGATGACTTTAAGTCTTTGGGCTGCCTCAATCACATCGGCCGTTACTTTAGTGGCACTGCGAATGATTAAAGCATGTGCATCTTTTACTTTTTCCTTCAATTCCTCAGGTGAAAGCCCGGTAGCTATTTCTACCTCAAACAAAGGCTCCTTTTCTAAAAGTTCAATGCCCTTAGGAGAAAGATTGTCTGTAATCAGAATTTTATAACGCTGTGGCATCTTTTCCTCCTTTAAGGTGTTTATTAACTAAGCAGCACCTCTTGCGCGGCCTTTACCCCTACACCAGGCGTAAGTTTATAGCCCAGCTTAATCAGCGTTCGTTCTAAGGCCGCAATGACCATGATCATTTCATGCTCGTCCACATAGCCCATATGGGAAATACGGAAGATTTTACCCTTTAGCTGCGCCTGTCCACCAGCAATGGTAATGCCATACTCCTCCCGCATGATCTTAGTAATTTCTTGAGCATCTATGCCTTCAGGTGCCTCAACTGCCGTCAGGATTTCAGACGGATTCTCCTTGGTAAAGACCCTAAGTCCCATTGCTTTAATAGCTGTTTTTACCGCCTTTGAAAGTCGCTGATGGTAAGCAATGATATTTTCTAGACCAATTTCTTTAATGCGTTTTAAGGTCTCACGTAGGCCAATAATTAAAGACACCGCGGCGGTAAAGGCCGTCTGGTTTTTGGCCAAAGCCTTTCTTTCTTTAGTAAAATTAAAATAATATTTGGGTAACGACGATTTCTCTACAAAACGCCAGGCCTTCTCACTTAAAGAAACAAAGGCCAGCCCTGGAGGAAGCATAAGTGCCTTCTGTGAACCAGCCACAACGACATCCAGGTGCCATTCATCTGTCTTAATCTCCATCGCCCCTAAGGCAGAGATGGCATCTACGACTAATATAGTATTTTCTTTATCCTTTACGATTTCTCCAATTTCTTTTAAGGGAAATTTCACGCCCGTTGACGTTTCATGTGCCTGGATAAAGACGGCCTTTGCCTCAGGGTGTTCTTCTAGGGTCTTGGCAATTTGCTCTGGCTTAACACATCTTCCCCACTCAATGTCTATATTAATAGACTCTACCCCATAGGCCCCACAAATTTCGGCCCAGCGTTCGCCAAACTTTCCTCCCCGCACAACAATTGCCTTATCTCCAGGCGAAAGGGTATTTGTCACTGCGCCTTCCATCCCACCAGTTCCTGTAGAGGCCAAGATAAGCACATCGTTTTTTGTTTGAAAGACATACTTTAAGTCTTCTTCTACCTTAGCCAAAATCGGTTTAAACTGTGGTGAACGGTGGTGAATGATAGGCTGGGCCATAGCCAACAATGCCTCTGGCGGCACTGGTGTTGGACCTGGAGCCAAAAGATAACGCTTCGCTAGTGGATTCATTTGTATCTCCCTCTCAAAAAAATTTTAATTAACGGTAGGCTAACATTTAACACTGCCTTTGCTACCTGTCAAGGAAGGGTAGCTTTCGTAAGAAGTAATGTAAGAGTATTGATCAAAAAAACATAAAATTTAAACTCATTAACCTGGAATTTGGGAAACTTATTTACACGCTTTACGTTTGCTTAATTTGCGTTTATAATTTGATTATGCTCGTTTATCCTGAAGTTTTTGATGTCATTGTCGTGGGAGCAGGACATGCGGGATGTGAGGCGGCCTTAGCCGCTGCTCGTATGGGGCACCCTACACTTTTGATTACGATCAATACTGAACGGATTGCCCACATGTCCTGCAATCCAGCCATCGGCGGATTAGCCAAGGGCCATTTAGTTAAGGAAATTGATGCCCTTGGTGGAGAAATGGCCAAAAATATAGACGCCACAGGCATTCAGTTCAGACGCCTCAATACCAAGAAAGGACCGGCGGTATGGTCCTCCCGGGCCCAGGCAGACATGGACCTTTACCGCCAACGGATGAAGCAGGTTGTAGAAAGACAACCCAATTTATGGGTCAAGCAGGCGGTAGTAGATGAAGTCTTAGTAGAAGACGGACAGGTAAAGGGCATTAGGACAAGTATTGACGAAATCTACTTAGGCAAGACCGTTATTTTGACGACAGGCACATTTTTACGGGGTCTCATCCATATAGGGCTAAAAAATTTCCCTTCTGGACGAATGGGGGATCCGCCGTCTAATAAGCTTTCTGAATGTTTAAAAAGGCTTGGTTTTGAAATCGGCCGCTTAAAAACAGGCACCTGTCCACGTTTGGATGGCCGAACGATCAATTACGATGTCCTAGAACCTCAATACGGTGACGACCCACCCCATCCCTTTTCTTTTTCTACCGAAAAGATAGACCGGCCACAAGTGCCTTGTTACATTACCTATACAAATGAGAAAACCCATGAAATTATCAGAAGTGGCCTTGACCGCTCACCTCTTTTCACCGGTGTCATTAAGGGCATAGGGGCCAGGTATTGTCCTTCTATTGAAGACAAGGTTGTGCGTTTTCCAGAAAAGCCCAGACACCAGATCTTTATTGAACCAGAAGGGTTAAATACCACCGAAGTATATCCTAACGGTATCCCAACCAGTCTGCCCATTGATATTCAGCTAAAGATGGTGCGCAGTATTAGAGGGTTAGAAAAGGCCGAGATCATCCGGCCAGGGTATGCGATTGAGTATGATTATGCCAATCCCATTCAGCTTAAGCCTTCTTTAGAAACCAAGTTGATAAAAGGGCTCTTCTTTGCTGGTCAAATTAATGGCACCTCTGGCTATGAAGAGGCAGCGGCCCAAGGGATTATGGCCGGGATTAACGCCGTTAAATATGTACGGGGCGAAGGGCCAGTTATCTTGGACCGCTCACAGGCCTATATCGGCGTGTTGATAGACGATCTGGTCACTAAAGGCACAAATGAACCCTATCGTATGTTTACTTCTAGGGCAGAGTATCGTTTGCTTTTAAGGGAAGATAATGCCGATTTGCGTCTAATGCCACTTGGATATGAACTCGGATTGATTGATGAAGAAACTTACAGGCGTTTTTTAGAGAAAAAGCGGCTAATTGAAGAAACACTTAAACGTCTTTCTGAAATTAAGCTGAGACCAACGGCTGGTATCAATGATACACTTAAAAATATTGGTACAGCCCCTCTGAAAACCCCAGCCACCTTAAAGGATATCCTAAGGCGGCCAGAAGTCCATATTTATGACCTTGCTATCTTTGACGAATACCTAAAAGATTTACCTCAGGCCGTGGCCGAAGAGGTTTCCTTTCAGGTAAAATACGAGGGTTATATCAAGCATCAAGAAGAACAGGTAGCCCGGTTCAAAAAGCTAGAAGATATAAAGATCCCTCCTGATGTTGATTACACCAGTATCCCTGGACTTTCTAATGAAGTTAAAGAAAAGTTGTCTAAAATACGGCCTACTTCTTTAGGCCAGGCTGCCCGGATTTCAGGGATTACCCCAGCTGCTATTAGTATTTTACATGTCTATTTAACCAAGAAAAAGGTCATAAAATAATGCTTTTTTTTAGCTTTATTTTAGGCCTGGTTATGGGAAGTTTTCTTAATGTATGCATCTATCGGCTTCCTGAAGGTAAATCTATTATTTTTCCACCTTCTCATTGCCCTTATTGTCAGCATAAGATTAAGTGGTATGACAACATCCCTCTGCTGAGTTTTATCCTGCTTAGAGGCCGTTGTCGGTATTGCCACAAACCTATCTCTTGGCAATATCCTTTGGTAGAATTTATTTCAGGCCTCCTCACCCTTTTTGCTTATCAAAAATGGGGAATTTCTTTAAATACCCTTTTTTATCTTATCTTTCTTTATGCCTTGATCGTTGTTTCCTTTATTGACCTTAAGTGGCAGATCATCCCAGATGTCATCTCTTTACCTGGGATTTTGTTGGGACTAACGGCCAGTTTTTTCCTTCCTCTTTCTTTTAAAGATGCTTTCTTAGGTGTCCTTTTAGGAGGAGGAATTTTATTTTTAGTTGCCTATGGCTATTATTTGCTCACCAAAAAAGAAGGCATGGGCGGAGGAGATATTAAACTTTTGGCTATGATTGGGGCCTTTTTAGGCTGGCAGGCAATTCCCCTTGTCCTCTTTATTGCCTCACTTACAGGTAGCATAACCGGAATTATTTGGCTTATAGCAACCGGAAAAGGCCGTTACTGCCCTATTCCCTTTGGTCCCTTCCTAACCTTAGGGGCTATTTGTGTTTTGTTTTACCCCCAATTGCTTCATTTATTTATTTTTAAGCCCTAGCCGTTTATCTATAAGTTTTTTGATAATTAAAGAGGCATCCTGATCGCCAAAGACGCCTACGCGGATGCTTACACGAACTATACCAGAGGGATTATTTTCTATCTTTAAAATAACAGACCTCCCATCTGCCTTTTTGGCCTTAATCTTGGTATTAATGGCATCATATTCCTCTTTTTTTATAGGAATATTGGCATCTTTTAAGGCCTGATGGACAGCTCTTCGCACCTTTTGATAGGATACACCAATATAATCTACCCGTAATTCTCCTTCAATAAATTTATACCCCGCAATACCTGCCCCTGCGCCAGCCCCTACCAATGCTGCTGCACATCCGCATAAACAAAGTAAAGTTAATAACATACACCACTGTTTTACCCAGCAACGCATTATTCCCTCCTTCTTAAGGATTGCGCTAAATGTAACAAAGTTTTAACTAATGGTCAATAATTGACAAGCATTATAGCCCTCCCTATAATGGGAAATGGTAATTTTAATTTTTCAAGGCTCAGATGTTCTGGAGCGTCTGAGCGGAGAGAAGGAGGGTTGTCATGACTACCTATACAATTTATCCCTTGGTCGTAGGGGCAAAAGAAACTGATCAGGGAATGATGACCTATCTAAAGTTTTATGGAGAGCGCATTTGGATCCCGATTATCATGTTTTATCTTAAGGGTGGTGATAAAAATATACTTGTAGATACAGGGCTTGAAGACTTCGTCGTGCCCGATGAGCTAAAAGAGAAATACGGCGTAGACATCCTTTATTTCGAGGATGCCTTGGCCAAGGTAGGATTAAAACCAGAAGACATAGATATCATTATCCATACCCATCTTCATAATGATCATTGTGAAAATGATTATAAATGTCCCCAGGCCAAAATCTATGTGCAGAAGGCTGAATATGAGTTTTTCTTAAATCCTCATCCAATTGACCATCGTTATTATTCGGACATTCTTGACGGACTTAATGTAATTACCATTGAAGGAGACCAGGAAATCGTAGATGGCATTAGGGTTGTCTTCACCCCTGGCCACACCCCTGGTGGGCAGTCGGTAGTGGTAAATACCACCGAAGGCAAGGCCATTATTACCGGCTTTTGCTGCAACGAAAAGAACTTTCCCAAGATTGGCCCGGTCGTTACCCCTGGCATTCACATCAATGCTATTGATGCCTATGAAAGTGCTAAAAAGATTAAAGAAATGGCTGATATTCTACTTCCTAATCATGCTTGGTCCGTAGCCCAAAGGAGACAGATCCCGTAATGTTCCTTACCTGGACGCCAGCTAAGGGAACACGTATCCTTCAGCAGGTCGTCTCGCAATTAAGGGAAAATAAATCTGTCTATCGCAAAGGTAGGAAGTTTCTTTTCTCGCCTTTTAAGGATGCTTCCCTTTGTAAATACGGTCCCATCGCCCTCTTTTGGGAAGGCAGTTATCTCTTTGGTCTGATGGCCTATTGGCAGCTTAAAACCTTGGGCATTCCTTTTTATATCATTACAGCAAGGGAAATTAAGGCTGGCCGGTTAAGTGAGTTTCCCATCCTGCTTGTTCCTGGAGGCTGGACCAGTTTAAAAAACGAAGTATTAGGACAAGAAGGACGGGAAGCCATTAAGGTCTTTGTGGCTGCGGGTGGAAATTATCTGGGCATCTGTGGCGGATGTGGTCTGGCCTTAAAGGAAAGAGATGGGCTAGGACTAGTACCATGTGGGCGCAAAAAAGAGAGAAACATTGCTAACTTTTATGGAAAAATAAGGCTTTCTCCCTCTCATCATCCCTTTTGGGAAGGCCTTTCACCAAGGGCCAGCTTTTATGTCTGGTGGCCAGCCCTGTTTGACACTACCGGACAAATAGACATCATTGCTACCTATGCCGGTATTACCTCAGATTTTTATGTGAGTGATTTAAATATTAGCGACCTCAAACAATACGCCGACCTAACTGCCTTTGAAAGGCAGTACCGGTTACACCTTGACCCCGATGTTTTGATAGACCAGCCGGCCGTGATAGAAAGCCGATATGGTCAGGGAAAGGTCGTCCTGACCTATCCTCATCTAGACACCCCTGATAATCCCTGGGAGGGCCTAGCCCTTTTTAACCTCTGGCAATATCTTCTTCCCTCTACGTCCTACCCTAATCTGCCACGGGCAGAGATACAAATGGAACGCACAGAAAAGGCCCTTCCCCTGAGCCGTAGATTGAGAAAACTTATGCAGGCATTTATGGAGTTTGGTAAGCGGCAATTTTTGTGGTATCGGGTAAATACCTGGATGATCCGTTGGCGGCGAGGGATAAGGGGATTTCATTACCTCACCCTTTATCTTATACTTAAAGAATTAGAAAAACAGCTAAAGAATTTCTTTCCTTATGCCCCCTTAGGTTGTGTGGAATTTCTTACGCAGGTCTCCCAGCTTTTACCTGCATTTTTAGAAAAAGCCAAACACTTGCTTTTACAGGAACGACTTTACCTCAACCACCCTGAACTGACTCTCCTGCACGCCCCACAGCCAGAAATTACAAAACAGCGCATTCATCTCTTTGGCCGCACTCCTGCCTTTGGTGGGCAGTTAAAGGAGATCTTAGTGCTTCTTGAACAGGCCCTTTTACCCTTTTTGCAAGCAGCGTCTTTTTGAGAATAATAACCTGATTGCGGTTTAACTTGACCGCTAGGGTAAAAAGATGCCGCAACTGAGCATATTTATCAACTGGAATCTCAGCCTGGCTTACCTCTAAAACCTCATGACAAATGATAACGTCTCCCTTCTTTCTCCAGCGTATCTCCAATCGTCCAACATCATTAGTATAACGATAGTCCTCAGGCAAGAAGATACAGCGATAGCCTTGGGGCAAGTGAATTTCTACTTCGGCTACTTTGCGCAGGCAATAGCCCAGACGGTAAGGATAATGGCGCTTGGCCGCTGCCACTAATGAAATGAGGTGGGAAAAAGAAGGCAGAGGTGGATGAAAGGATAAAAGATGAGCCGTCCTGGTAGCGTAAGCATCGTCCTTTATCCTAAAACCTACCCTCACATTGGACTGGTTGAGATCTTGGTAAGGAGAAATTTCCATCCCCAACAACCGGGCGCCTGGGCTAAAGTTGTTTATGATTTTCTCTATCGTTCGCTGCCGCTGCTGTGCGGTCATGTGGATAAATTGCTCCCGTCTAAACATGGCATATACGCCAGTATAAACTAGCTTACCTGTGCCTTTTAAGGCTCCTTCGGCATCAAGCCAAAACCTGGCCTTATATATCTCCTGATTTGCCTTTGGCCCAAAGATAGGGGTAGTAGTTAAAATGGCCTTTCCATCCTTGACTAATAAGACCCTTCTTCCCTGATCTGAAGGCGGCAGTTGACCACAAGGCGTGCTTTCGGCCGTACTGTCTAAAAATATGTATTTCCCATGAACCAAGACGGCCGTAATCTCATGATCAAAGGCCCCAGGCATAGGAAGCCTTTCGTTTAAATTGGCAATCTCGGTCGTAGGGATAAGTACTGCATAGGCCTTAATCCCCACACTTCGTAGCATAGCAATTAAGAGGGTAGAGTGATCCTTACAATCACCATAGCGTAGCCGAAAGATTTGGCTGGCTGGATGGGGTTTATAACCATTGATGCCAAATTCTACTCCAACATAGCGGATATTTTGGGCAACATAATTATAGATGGCCTTTATCTTTGCCCACTCGTCTTTACAGTCCTTTGTTAGCTCCTTGGCCTTCTTCTTAATAGCTATATCGGGCTTAAGAGCATCTTTGGCCAAGTCATAATACCAGCGGGCTACCTTGTCCCAAGAAGGTACAGTAGAAAGGGCAATAGAAGCAGCCAGTTCCTCTAAAGGCGGAGCATAAGGTTCTGCATCAATGGCCGGTAGATTTTGCACTTCCCAGATGAAGGTAATTTGGTCACCTCTTACTTCTTTTTTAGGCCGCAAGTGTATGTGCTTTAAAATAATTTTAGGTATCTTGCTTTTAGGTACACTTAAGGCATAAATAGCCCGTTTGACCGGATACTCCTGTTGAAAAATATTTTTGGCCCAAAACTGCCCAGGCATGTAAGACTTGATTGTTCTCAGCTCATAGGCATATTCTATCACTGCCCCAGGACAGAGGGCAGGCATGGAAACGGTCTGATACTTGATGTCCGAATAGATAGGCGCCTGCATAACAAAGGGAGGAGACACAATGTTATAGGCATTCTTTGCTGGCTTTACCCGTTGTCCGTTTGGTAAAATGGTTACAGCCTTAAGCACTTTAAGCCTTTGGTATTTGGTAGAAAAGGGAATAACAACCTCACCAAACTCCTGGATGCCTTTTTGATTTAATACCTGGATAAGTTCGTGTTCATACCACACCTCCCGCCCTTGAGCATCAAAGCTGTTTTTTACCTCGTCTAAAAGAATAATTGCTCCATAAGAATTATCCTTTGCCAAGGTAATGGATGGCCAAAAAAGTAAACAAAAAAAGATGATAGCCAATTTAACTCTAACTCTACACATTATCTCCTCTCCGAGTATTTTTATAATTTAAGGCCTGCTGAACTACTCCTCTTGCCCAACCTTCAGTTCCCAAGGCATGAAGATGGGTATAGGCGGCCAGGATATTTTTATATATCAATCCGTCATGCTTACCGTCTACCCCGTGGCCTTTTTTAAGGGTAAAGGCATAATAAGGCGTATCTTCCCAACTTAAGACATAGGAATAATGAAATTCATGTCCCTTTAAGACCTCACCTACCGGAAAGTAAGGATTAGGGGCCGTAACCTCAGCCATGACATAGCCATGCCCCTGGGGCCTTTTACTAACTCCAATAAGCGCTGGAAAGATTCCTACCATCGGATATTTTTTTTCCTGCCAGATGAGCTCCTTACATAGATACATCAATCCCCCACATTCAGCGTAAATAGGCAACCCCCTTTCAGCCGCCTCTTTAATGGCCTGGCGTAAGCGATAGTTATTAGCCAGGATTTCGGCATGTGTTTCAGGAAAACCACCCCCAATATAAAGGGCATCTATTTCTGGCAGGCGTTCTTCTTTTAAGGCACTAAACTCTACCACCTCTGCCCCTTCTCTCACCAGGGCCTCCAGGTTTTCAGGATAATAAAACTGAAAGGCACTATCCCGGATAACGCCAATACGAATACCAAGAGAAGATTTTTGCGGAAAAAGTTGTTGGGTTGAAGATACATTTAATGGTGGTGCCTGACTGGCTATCTGCCAGATGGTATCTAGGTCTAGATATTTACTTACAATCTCTGCCGCTGTCTCAATTGCTTCTTCAGCCTTAGGATGCTCTTGGGGTGGCACAAGACCTAGATGTCTGCCTGGAAAGGTTACATTCCTTAAACGGGGAATGGCCCCTACGACTGGTATTTGGCAATATTTTTTAATACACTCCTTAATAATATTTTCATGCCGGGCACGGGCAAGCTGGTTTAAAATTACGCCTTTAATCGGCACTTCTTTATCCATCTGCATACAGCCTAAGACCAAAGCAGCCGCGGTGCGAGTTACTTTGGTGCAATTGATAATTAAAAAGACAGGCGCTTGCAGGAGTTTGGCCAAAGTGGCTGTACTGGCACTGCCTTCTACATCCAAGCCATCGTAAAGCCCACGGTTACCCTCTATAATGGCTACCTCTCCCTTAGCGGCATTGTACAAAAAGGCCTGATAAAGCTGATCCTTATTAATAAAAAAGAGATCCAGATTATAACAAGGCCGCTCAGCGGCTAAGGCCAACCAGGCCATATCAATATAATCCGGCCCCTTTTTAAAAGGGATGACTCTTTTGTGTCTGGATAAAACACGTGTTAAACCCGTACTAATAACCGTTTTGCCCGCATCGCCACTTAGTCCTGAAATGATCAGCCGTGGGAGATTCGTCATCTTTCCGGTCCAGGCACTTCTATGGTCGCACATGTTCCCCCAGCACATGAGCGGAAGGTAGAACGCGGCATGGTCTCACTTCCTTTTACAGAAATTCCTCCGACGCGGCTCATGACCCTTTCAATATTTTCTCCACCACACTCAGGACATTTCATCTCTATCTCTTCATCCGACCTTACCCGAAAAAGCTCAAACACATGCCCACACTGAAGACAACGAAACTCATAGATTGGCATCTTTTACCTCCTCTCTAAAGATCATTTTCTTTTTTAACTCAAAAATTTCCAAAAAGAAAGATCACCCCTTCCTTGACACACCTTTTTACCTCTGATAAAAAGGTCGCAAATAAAAAATGGAGGTTTCCTCTTGCCTCTTATACCGAAGGTATATCCACCACGCTGTCCCTTTTGTGATGAGTTAATTGATCCACCGCAGGAGCTAGTCTCTAGTAATTTTGAATTTCCTCTTGGCGTGTGTAAAAACTGCGGAGCAGTTTATGTATATGACTTTACAGGCTACCATCAAGGCGCCGCCTTTGTAGAGGCCCTTTTGTTTGCCTGTAATGAGGATTGGGATCTGGCTTGGGGACTTTTACCTGAAGAAGATTATGTAGAAGCAGTGTTGGATAACTATGATGGCATTTCACATAAGATCGTTGTAGGCGGAGGGCATGAGGGCCGCAAGGTTAGGGGAAAGCTTCTCTTTCTCCGTTTACACGATGATGTCCAGGAAGTTACGGCTCAAGGGGTAAAAGAAAAGGCCAAAGAGCTAGTGGTTAAAGAAGTTACACCTAAACGTTCGGCTCGTTTTTCCAAACGTTTAGTAGAAAATCTGGTCAAAGAAGAAAAATGGGATGAACTTCTTGCCCTTGCCCAAGAAGATACAAGGGTTATTCCGGCCCTACAGCGTTTACTTTATGCCGTGGATGAACAGTTTCGCTGGCAGGCTATTTATGCCTTAGGACAGGTGTGTAGTTTTTATTTAAAAAGACGGCCAGACATCGTTACTAAACTCTTGCATAACATCCTTTACGCCCGTTCTGATACCGCGGCCTCCTGTTGGGGTGCCTTAGGAGCAGCTGCCGAAATTATTAGTCAGAATCCTAAATTCTTAAAAAACTTTATTCCTTCTTTTGTCTCCTTCTTTTTAGACGATAGTGCTCGGCAAGAAGTCCTTTGGGGTATCGGTCGTATTGCTCAGGTAGATTTAGAAGCCGTTAAAAAGGCTGTGCCGGCCTTGTATAAACTGGTTACTGACCCCGATCCCACCATCAGAGGACACGCCGCTTGGTGTTTAGGTATCTTTAAGGAAAAACCAGCTAAGCCTTTATTAGAAGATCTACTTAAAGATCAGATCAAGATCAAGATTTTCATTGATCATAAACTTCAGGAAGTAACCATAGCCAAGCTGGCTAAAGAGGCAATTAAGGCCATTAAAGGTGAATAAGTGTCAATGGATTTACTGCGTAGCCGGTCCTAAAAAAATCATCCCTGTAGATGCGACCAATGCCTATATTGCCTTAGAAGGGGATCGGGCGAGGACGCCATATATTCGGTACTTTGAAACAATAAAGACCTTTTTAAGCCAGGATAATTTTCATTTCCTCATCTCTGCCATTACTCAACAAACAGCCCAGCCTTTCTCTGATACTATCCAAAAAATCATTATTCAGGCAGAAAAACACGGTGCCTTTTATCACCCCGCCAGGATAGAAGTGCATACTAAAAAAAACCGTTTTGTTTTTGGAGTAAATGTAGCAACTGAAAAGGAAAAGGCTGTATGGCTTAAAAGAGAATACAAACTGCTTAACACACTGCATCATAAATTTCCTTATCCATATTTACCTAAGGTATATGTTTTGGCCGATTTAAATGATATGACTTTAGCCCTGGTAGAATGGTTTGAGGATTATCATGAATTTCATCTTACCTTAGACAAAAACAAACAGACACAGATTGTCTTATGGGATTTTAAAAGGGGTTATCGCTATCTAAGTAAAAGGGAGGCCTTTACCCTTTTTCAAGAAATTGCTTACATTCTCAGTCTTTATTACGATTTTTCTTCCTTTGCCCAGATATATCCTTGGCATCATGCGGCTGGAGACTTTATTGTTAGAGCCGATACAGAAATAAAGGTAAGACTAACCACCGTAAGAGGATATGGAGCCTTTATGGAGTTCCTTTCACAAGAAGAAGTCAATCCCATTTTGGCCCTGATTTATTTCTTTTTAAATCTGAGTCTACGTATACGGCTAGACCGCTTTGACGGTGTCGGCAAAATAGGCCTTTTTGATCCCTTTTATCTAAAGGGTGTTCTTGTCGGCTTTTTTAAGACCATGCAAGAAAGAAAAGAGGAATTAAAGGCAACATGTCAGCTAGATAATATTGAGTTATTAGATCTTCTTAAGGCCTTTAGCCAGAAGGAATTAAACCTGCTTTTAAACCAACTCTTGCGCTTATATGAAGGCAAAGAAGAATTTTCTATTTTAGAAAAAAACCTTCCTCAACACACACAAGCACTCTTTCAGGCTATTCAATCATTCCCTGAATGATATGATCCAAAGGCATTCTGATGGCGCGGCTTAAGGGGATTAAAAGAAGAGAACGTTCAGGATGGGGAGATCTAGCCCAAACAAGCATTTCCTCTGAAAGCCGTCTTAAGTTGTCATATATTTTATCCAGCTTCACCACGGGATAAGTTACTCCCTTTTTGAAACCAGACAGACCACACACATGAACCTCTTTGTTCACCTCAAAGGGCACGCCGTAGATTCGGCATATAATAGGACGTCTGTCATATAAGTCGCACTCATCCTGCTCATTTAAGAAAGGACATCTTACCCGCTGTTTACCCAAACCAAAGACCTTCATCTTTGGATTATCATCAAAGACATGTAACCGATCTCTTGCGGCGAGAAGCTGAGTTTCTGTCTTTTCAATTCGCCTAAAAATTTCCTTTTTTTGTTTTGGATCTAAACGATTAAAGTGGTAGTTTATATAAGCCGCCTCTATCAAAAACACCCCAAATGGGGCATAGCAACAGTCGGCACAGTGCAACCGACAGCGCACACATTCTGGATAATCATGAGCAATCTTCTTAAAGAGAATATCTGCTTTCTTCGCCCAGATCTCGTATTCACCAAAGAAATCAAATAGCTCCATTGTCTATCCCTTCTGCCGATAAGGTTCTAGCTCTTTTAAGAAATCAGGATGTACCTGAAAACCCAATTCTCTTGCTTTATCACAGTGGGCAATGGCTTTTTCATATTCCTCCTTGAGATAATAGGCATAGGCAATATTATTATGCACCAAGCCAAAATCTGGAGCAATCTCAAGTGCTTTTTTATTTATCTCAATGCTCTTATCAATATCTCCCTTTTGTAAGTAAGCATTGGCTAAATTGGCATAAGCCTGTACAATTCTAGGATTGAGTTCAATAGCCTTTTCTAAGGCCTCTATGGCCTCATCGGTCTTGCCCAATTGTAAATAGGCAAAACCCATATTTGCGTAACCGCGGGCATAACGGGGTTCAATCTCCACCGCCCGCTTATTAGCCAGAACAACCTTTTCCATGTCACCCTTTTTAAAATAAATGTAGCCAATATTGACAAACGCCTCAAACATGCGTTGCCCTGTCTCTACCGCCTCTTCAAAGGCATCTAAGGCTTCATCCAATTTCCCTTGTCGTAATAAAGCCACGCCCAAATTATAATGGGCCGTTGCGCATTCAGGTTGTTGGGCAAGCAATAATTTTTGTTCATAAATAAAACGCTCAATGTCCTTAGGTACAAATCCCACGGTTATCTCTCCTTTGTTTAAGTTTAGGTGAATTTTAAATGGATCAAAGAAAAAGTCAAGAGAGAATTAAAATTAATGAATAAAAAAGAGGGGCAAAAGCCCCTCTTTTAATTTTCAATATCCTTACACATCCTTTTAATCAGCCTTCCCTGTCTCTTCTGTTTCAAGCGAGATCCCTCTTCCCTTCAAACCATACATGGTGCTGCTTCCAGTAGAAAAATATACCAATGTCCCTTCGTTTACCAAAGCAGTAGCTGCCTTTTTAATTTCCCTTGGCTTAGCATCAGGAATTACCTTTTGCACTGCCTTTTCCATATCTTTAAAATAAAATTTTGTTTTTTTAGTATTTGTAGCAAAATCAACAATTACTTTTTTGATTTCATCAATGGATGCCATGACACCACCCCTTTTTACAAAAAAATTATGTGCCCCTCTCTAAGAGAGGGGCACTATATTATACGCTACCTTATTCAGCCTCTTCAAGCGCCTTCGCTAACTGCCAGACATGTTCAGTGTACTTAAAGTGTGTTGTCGTCCGGTAGGTATCATAGGCCAAACGATAGTCGTCCAAGCTCTTTTCCGTAAACGGAATACCTGTCTTTTCAAAGAACTTCTCCCAACCAATCCGCTCAGCCCATTCGCCTAAGCGTTCATATTTCCGAGCATCTTTAGCATAGACTTCCACAATTTTCTTAATCGTATCTACCACCTTTGGCCAACGTGGTGGTTCATTGGGTATGTATGGAACAATCACCTTGGAAAACTTAGGTGGAGTCTTCCGGTTGGAAATCTTACCACCAGCCAATATAGCTACACCATCACCTTCCTTATCTGCCAAAGGCATAGCTGCGCACATGGTATAACAGTTACCACAGAACATACACCGATCTTGATTCACCCGTACCGTCTTACGGCCGTCTTCAGTCTTAGCTGGACGAATAGCACCCAGTGGACAGGCAGCAACAACGAGCGGAATTTCACATATCTTTGCCAATACCTCATCGTCAACCATCGGAGGTTTACGGTGAACACCCAAGATAGCAATATCAGAACAATGAACCGCACCGCACATGTTCAAGCAGCAAGCCAAGGAAATACGCAGCTTGGCCGGCAGTTTCATGGTCTTGAAGTAATCAAAAAGAGCATCATGGACAGATTTCACGATACCAGAGGCATCTGTAGCCGGTGTATGGCAGTGGATCCAACCTTGGGTATGAACAATGTTAGTAATACTACATCCAGTGCCGCCAACAGGGAATTTATAGCTTCCCTTAGGGAATTTACGGCTTTCCAAATCTTTCATTAATTCTCTAGCTTTTTCTTCACTATCGGTAATAAATTCAATACAATTTCTCGTTGTCCACCGCACATAACCATCACAGTATTTGTCAGCAATATCACAAATCTCACGGATATGCTGGACACTCATTAAACGCGCACCACCTACCCTAACCGTGTAGGCCTTCTCCCCGGTCTCAGAAACATGTACTATAAGACCAGGCTCTAAAATTTCATGATACAACCATTTCCCATAATTCCTTTTAATAATAGGTGGAAAGAACTGCTCATAATGTGGTGGACCTATATCCGTAATTCTATCTTCTAGCGGTTTGTCTGGATTGTAATAACCAAACTTACCAAGCGACATAATAGCACCTCCTTGTTTTTTTATCTCGGATGTCTCTTCCTAAACTCTTTAATGTCTCTCTCCCATCCACCAGGCACCTCATCCTCTTTCCAGAAGATGTATGGATTGGAACGAGGTTCTTTTACCATTTGTGGAATAGCCGGCACACCGAGCACCTTTATAAATTCTTGAATGCTCTTTCTCTGAATCAGCTCACCCAAACGTTCACGGTTCTTTCCTTCTTCCATCCACCAATCCCAAACTCTTTCTACAATTGCTTTAATATTGTCATAAGGCTTCTCTACCCGAATGAATGGAATGGCCAATAAGGACATCTGCGCACCCTCTAAAATAGGTGCCTTTGCCCCAAACAGAATGCTGCATCCTGTATCTGTTCCAATCCGGAGTGCCCTTGGCATAACGTTAATACAGTGCATACAACGGACACATTCTTTGTTATTAATTTTTAATTCTTTACCATCCCATTCCATGCACTGGGCTGGACAAAGGTCAATAACTTCTTTTTGGATGTCAAATGGACCCCAATCTCTATCACCAAAGGCACCTGCATTAGGTTTAAGTTCCCCAGCTACATAAGCACGGACTGCCTCTTGGTCAATGCGAATATCATCTTTCCAAGTACCGATATAAGACATATCAGCACGGGCAATAGAAGCCACGCAGCAGTTTGGACAACCATCAAATTTAAACTTAAACTTATATGGGAAGGCTGGCCTGTGAAGCTCATCCTGATAATACATGGTCAGCTCATAACAGATATCCTGCGTATCATAACAGGCAAACTCGCATCTAGCCTTGCCCACACAACAGGAAGGTGTTCTTAAGTTAGAGCCAGAACCACCAAGGTCAACACCAAGGTCATGGGTTAAATCAAAGAAAATAGGTTCTAACTGTTCAGTATGGGTGCCAAGCAAAACAGTATCACCTGTGGAACCATGCATATTGGTTAAACCGCTTCCTCTATATTCCCAGATATCACAGAGGGCCCTTAGATAATCAGTCTTATAGAACTTACTTGCAGGCTGATTCACACGAAGGGTATGGAAAGCCCAAATACTGGGGAATTTCTCTTGCTGATCAGAGTATCTTCCGATTACACCACCGCCATATCCAAAAACACCAACGATACCACCGTGTTTCCAGTGTGTCTCCTTTTCTACATAAGATAGCTCAACCTGACCTAAAAGGTCATCACAAACATCAGCAGGAATCATCAACTTGTCTGGTGGCAGTTTGTGTCTATGTAGGGCCTCTTGCTTGATATCGCTTACAAAGCTTGGCCAAGGCCCTTCCTCTAACTCTTCCAAAAGAGGAATATCATGCTTGCATTTATAATTAGCCAACTCCTCATCTGTATAGTTCCAAATTTCCTCATCTGAATAAATTCTTACATCATCATATTTTTTAGTCTCCCAAAGTTTTTCTTGTCCTTCGGCCGCCATATACTTACCTCCTTGCTTAAACTTTTTGTTTTATTACCCTCAACCTAAGTTCAAAATTTCCACTTTTTGGTGTCCTCCCTCACCTCCTTTCAAAACCAAACTGCCTAATATATAGTCTGTTGCTTCTTTTTTGTCAAGAAAAAATTTCATTAGTTACACCTTACTATAGTATTTCTCATGTATATACGCCAATGTCCGGTAAGCAAGGTGAGCAAACTTAGAAAACGGCAGATAAATAAAGAGCACAAACACACTAGACAGGTGGAGCAGATAAAAACCATAAGCCAAGAAAGCAACCTCTGCCAAGCGGAATACCTCTGCTAATACACCCGTTACACCTACAGCCATAATGACAAAAATTAAACTCCAGTCCCAACCCGTTGATACTGAATCCTTATCGGCCAAGCGGTTTTTTGCCAGCCAAAAGATACCTATCAAAAGGGCAATCGCACTCAAATTAGCCAATAATTTTATTGGGTGACTCAAAGGAAATGGGCATTCTGCATGGAAAATATCTTCAGCCACAAATACATATGCCGTTACAATCGCCAATCCAATAAAACTCCATAACAACAGCAAGTGGGGAACTGTCCTTTCCTTAGCGGCACCACATTTACGAAAGCGCTCATGAAGTAAAATTTCCTTAAGAGAGGAAACAATAATTCCCCACCATCCGCCTTTGAGGAGCATCTGATAAGCACTCGGAGGCTCAAGCCCCACACTCATATCCTTCCACAGCCGGCTCAGGCTCTTAAATAGACTAATCACTAGCAATAAGGCTAAAGGTACAAAGACAATATCCACACCAGTAATAACCGGAATAAAATTATGAGGTTTTATCTCCGGGCTTTTAGGAGGAAGGGTGCCATTAAGAAGAGCTATAATAAGGAATAACACAATAGGGATAACAAACAATACAAACAAGTTCTTAGGCTGACGAACAAATCTTGCCAACCATTTAGGTGTGGCATATTCTTCAATCGCAAAGGCCCTAATAGCTCCCAAGACATCGCCTGGTCTAGCCCCCCGCGGACAATAATGGGAACAGTCATTGCAGTTATGACATAGCCAGATTGCCCTATCCTTTATTAAGGCCTGTTTTTGTCCCCACTGGGCTAGAATCATATGCTTTCGTGGAAATGGATCATCTTCCGGCGACAAGGGACAAACAACACTACAGGTTGCGCATTGAAAACATTTCTTAAGTGAAGACCCACCTGTTTGAATAACATCATTGATAAATTTTACATCTGGCTCCACTAAGCGCCCGTTTGCCATCTTTTTCCCTCCTCTTTACCATCCTTTAAATGGATTAGGACCTATTTCTTTAACCTTTTCTATAAAATCATTAATAATTTTGGGCAATTTATCATAATCTGTAATCGCCACCTGCACAAGTTGGGCCCTCTCTGCTTCCAAACCTAAATTATTCAATGTCTCAGCCAACTTACCCATTCTGTAATTTGCCAACTCGCTACCTCTGATAAAGTGGCACTGATAGTCATCACCATACTTACAGCCAAGAAGCAACACACCATCAATACCGCGTGAAAGGGCATCAGAGATAAAGACCAAGTTAACTGATCCAAGACAACGCACTGGAATTACCCGAATTAAAGGTGAATATTGAAGATGGTTGATACCCGCCATATCTAAGGCAGGATAAGCGTCATTCTCACAGGCAAAACAGAGAATTCTGAGTTTTTCTTCATCATCTTCTGGCACAGATATGGCTTTAATCATAGAAGAAATAATATCTACATTATAATTCTGGAAACCAATAATGCGCTCTGGACAGGCACCCATACAGGTTCCACACCGCCGGCAACGGAAATAATTGGGCTTAGGTGTACCCTTTTCATCTTCATCCAAGGCACCAAATGGACATTCTTGTGTACAACGCTTACACTGTGTACATCTCTGGAAGAAGAATTCAGGATAACTCAAATCACCTGAACGTGGATGCACGGTCTCACCACGCGATTCCATCTCCATACACTGAATGGCCTTTAAAACCGCTCCCCTCGCATCCCGCATACAAGCCTCAATATCCTGCGGTTGCCTGACACAACCGGCCGGATAAATACCTGTACGACGAGACTCATAAGGGAAGCAAATAAAGTTAGAGTCTGGCAAACTATATTTCAAAAGAGGCACCTCAGGTCCTTGGCGATAGGCCAAATTTAAAATGCCTTCCCAAGGTTGCGGTGTTTCTCTGATTGTCTTTTCAATAACCTCAGGCTCTTCCTGCCCAGTAAGACCATAGGCCTTAATCACTTCATCCCTTGTGGTAGGAATACCTTCCATATTGGAAACCATGCCTATGGCCAGAACAACCAAGTCGGCCTTAACCACAATTTTCTCGCCCAGAAGGGTATTTTCTACCTCAATATTAAGGGTTTTATCCTCATTCTCTGTAATACCGACAACCTCTCCCTTCGTGAGAAAAATACCAACATCGTTTTGGGCATTTTTATAAAATTCTTCATATTGGCCTGGCGTACGCATATCCCGATAGAAGATATAGGTCTTCGCATCGGGATTGAGCTGGCGCACATACATGGCCTGCTTTAAGGAAACAAGACAACAATAGGAGGAGCAATATGGCAGGTGATCAGGATCCCTTTGTCCCGCACACTGAATGAAAGCCACATTTTGGGCCGGCTGCCCTGTGGCCGGGGAAACAATCTGGCCATTTCTAGCCATTTCTTCCATTTCTATATTTGTAATCACATTTTTATACTTTCCATACCCTAGATGCTCTAATTTGGTTGCATCATAGGGTTTCCAACCAACGGCCAAGATAATAGATCCAACCGTAATTTGTTCCTCTTTACCTGCCCTATCTAAAGTTATCTTAAACTGTCCTGGCTGTCCTTCAGTCTTTTTAATTTTAGTAGAGGTATAAACGGTGATCTTGGGATGATCATTAACGACCTTAATTTTTTCTTCTATACCACTATCTTGAAGTTCCTTATACGGCGGCTGATAAGGATAAATCTTCCACCATTTTCTTACCCAACCACCTAATTCGGCTTCTTTTTCGGTTAAGACCACATCATATCCAGCATTAGCACCTTCCAAGGCTGCCGTTAGACCCGTAATACCACCACCCACAACCAAAATAGTCTTATTGTACTCTCCCTCTTTGTATCCTGTAGGGATGGTTACCTTTTCGGCCTTAGCAATGGCCATACGGAGATAATCCTCAGCCATTTCCTGCGTAAAGTCATTATTAGGCGGCTGACACCAGGCTACCTGCTCCCGAATATTCGCCCTTTCCACCCAGACATTGGGGCCAAAGTTAAAAACATCCCAGTTAACACGGTGAGAACAGGCGGCAATAACAACGGTATTAATACCCTCGCCTTCTATATCACTCTTTATGAGATTAACCCCAGCTTCACTACATAAATTATCGTGAATTTTACAAGGCAACTTATATTCTTCTGTGGCAATCTGGGCTAATTTTTCAACATTTATTGCATCCCCAATGCCACAGCCTTTACAAATATAAACCCCGATCTTTTTGTCCATTAGAGTTACCTCCTCACAATAGATTGAATGGCTTTAAGGGCTGCTCCCGTAGCATCTTGGACACAAGAAGCCACATCCATCGGCCTCTTTACACACCCAGCGGCATAGATACCATTGTCTTGGAGATCGGAGAGCAGGAAATTAAAATCATCATAACTAACGTTATCCGCAGGCACCTTTTCTTCGGCCGTCGTGGGCATCATGCCCGTGGCCAACACAACCATTTCTACCTCTTGCTGTGTCTTTTTGCCAGAGAGAATATCCTCGGCCTCTACAATAAGGTTTTTGGTTTCTGGCACTTCGGTAATCTTGGCTACTTTACCTTTAATAAATTCTATACCTTCATACTCCTTTACACGATTATAAAAATCCTCAAACCGACCAAAGGCGCGCAAGTCTATATAAAAGATATAGACCTTGGCCTTAGGATATTGTTCTTTTATGTAAATTGCCTGCTTCATAGAAGCTAAGCAACAGACGGCCGAGCAGTAAGGAAGGTGATTCTCATCCCTTGAACCTGCACACTGGACAAAGGCAACACTCTTTACCTCCTTCTTATCAGAAGGACGCAAGATCTTGCCTTTAGTAGGACCATTAACAGCAGCAAGTCGTTCCATCATGACATTGGTAATCACATTGGGATATTTCCCAAATCCCAAATTATCCATTTTGGTAGCATCATAAGGCTTCCAGCCTGTTGCCCAGATAATGGCTCCCACCTTGAAATTTACAGTTTTAGGCTGATCATTTAAATCAATGGCATTATAAGGACAAGCCTCTACGCACTTCCCACATTTGTCACAAACGCTGTCATCAATGACATATTTAGCAGGAAAGGCCATTTCATGGGGTAAATAAATGGCCTTTGTCTTAGAAAGGCCATAATTATATTCATCCACTCTTTCCTTAGGGCAGGCATCTACACATTTACCACAAATAGTACAATTGCTATTAACATACCGCGGTTTAATTTTTACCGTAACATCAAAATTACCCGGTTGACCGCTAATCTTCTCTACTTCTGCCAAAGTAAAAAACTTAATACGAGGATTTTCCTTAATTCTCCTAAAGTTTATTTCCAAACCGCAAAATGGGGGACAAAGTTTCGGGAAATATTCATGGAGTTGGGCCACACGCCCACCTAAATAAGGCCTTTTTTCTAAAAGAATAACGTCATATCCAACTTCTCCTGCCTCTACCGCTGCCGTAAGCCCACTCATCCCCCCGCCTACAACTAAAATAGTTTCGGTTACATTCTTTTCACCTGCCATGCTGCTCCTCCGGGGTCTATTTTTTCAGAACGAATCCAAGACCAGAAAATAAGGGGCTCCAAGGTTATCCCTCGGAGCCCCTTTGCTTTCTAACTAGTCAATAATCGGGATATAAGGTCTTTCATAGACCTCCCACTCGCCGGTGTCAGGATTGATCCGAGAAAGGACAAACTTCCTCCAGTTTTGCTCATCAAGTTCGGGATAGTCAGATCTGTAATAGTAACCAGGCCACCTAGTTTCTTTTCTGTAAAGAATGTGGCGCAGATGACACTCAGCAGTGAGCAGACGGTGATAGTTTTCCCAAGCCCTCATAAGCTCGTGAAGGTCTTCAGCAGCCAACTTCTCAGCGTCTTCCTTGAGCACTTGGAGTTTTTCCAGACCCATCAACAGAGCAGGCTCATTAGTGGTGTAGTTGAAGCCGATACCACCACAGTACTCATCCATAATCTTATTAAGGCGGAAGACAAACTGTTTCGGTCTGATATAGAATGGATTAACATTAGGATCAGTGGTGTAGTTCTTATGCTCTTCAAAAGTCTTAAGAGGTTTGTAAACAAGCTCTTTTAATTCTTCCACGCTGCCGCGAGGATTGGGTTCAAAGTCCTGATGATCCAGGATGTACTGAATAGCAGCCTTAGCCGCAATTCTTCCCTCTGTGTGAGAACCAGAGGAAAACTTGTGAGCAGAGGCACCTACACCGTCACCAGCAGTAAATAAACCTTCTACGGTAGTCATTCTGTTATACAGGCCAGGGAAGTCAGACCTGTATTCTTCAGGCATGAGATCTTCAGGACCACAGCACCAAGCACCGTTGGCACCAGAGTGGGAACCCATCAAGTAAGGTTCAGAAGGCATAATTTCAGATTTCTTTTTCTCAGGCTCAACGTTTTCAGCTGCCCAAAGGACAGACTGGCTAACAGTCATATCAAGGAAGTCTTCCCAAGCTTCAGCCTCAAGCTTCTTGGCCCGCTTAGGATCAGCCTTCATAATGGCCTGCATAGCCGCCTCTGTCCTCATAAAGATCGGGAACTTGCCTTCAAACATATCAAGCATCATTGCATGATTACGCAGACAAGTTGGTACAGGCTTGGTAGTTCCATAAGGAGCATACTTTTCAAGCTCAGGCTTTCTGGTTTCAAGGTAGTTTTCATCAAAGGCGTTGGTAGCATAGGCCTTAAAGAGCAAGAACCACGCACCAACAGGCCCATAGCCGTCTTTATAACGGGCAGGCACAAAACGACACTCCATATTAACCATTGGAGCACCAACTTCCAACATCATGGAGTAGGTAGAACCAGCATTCCATGGTGGATACCAAGCACGACCATAACCTTCACCAGTAGATCTTGGACGGAAGATGTGGACTGCACCACCACAAGCACAAATAATGGCCTTAGCCTTGATGTAATAGAACTTGTTTTCTCTTACACTAAAACCAACAGCCCCAGCAATTCTATTGGGAACCTTCTCGTCAAGCAAGAGCTTTACAATGAAGACACGTTCAAGAATATTCTCCTCGCCCAGAGCTTTCTTAGCAGCCTCAGCCACGATAGGCTTATAGGATTCACCGTGAATCATGATCTGCCACTTACCTTCACGAACATACTTACCCTCTTCGTTCTTCCAAATCGGCAGACCCCACTTCTCAAAAAGATGAACAGAACCATCAACATGACGAGCCACATCATAGACTAAATCCTCTCTAACGACACCCATCAGATCCTGACGGACATAATGAACAAATTCCTCAGGCGTATGAGTACCAGTAGTGCCACCTACTTCAGGAGCAGCGCGTCCGCTCATACCGATGTAGGTATTGATCGCGGAAAGACCCTGTGCAACCGCACCACTTCTTTCCATGGCGGCCTTATCTACTAGCAAAACCTTAATATCGTCACCGGCCCAGTATTTGGCTTCTACCGCTGCCCCACAGGCAGCCATGCCACCACCGACAATTAACAAATCGGTGCTCAATTCTACAACTTCAAAATCTGCCATAACCATTTACCTCCTAAAGTTTTTATTTTCTAAAGTTCAGCTAAACACTACTTCTTCACTGTAGGTAGCTCGCTAACTTCTAATAGATCGGGCTCACCCATCAAGAAGTTGTCTTTAATCTTAGAGCGATCTGCCGGCGCAATACCATCATAAGGATCAATAGACCCTTCTGGTGTGGTCCGAATAGGAAACTTAAATCTCTTAATAGTACCATTTCTAAATTTAACGGTCCACATAATGGCATCAGTTCCACGCATAGGAATAACGCTAGCACCCAATGGACAGAAGTCAGTGTAACCTCTCACCTCAATAGCCTGTTGTGGACAAATCTTTACACAGGAGTAACACTCCCAGCACATTTCAGGCTCACGGTTGTAAGCCTTCATAATTTCCCTGTTTAAAACCATCAAATCATTAGGGCAAATGTACTGGCAAGCAGTTCTAGGAGCCGACTGACAACCATCACACTTTTCTACCTTGACAAAACTTGGCATATCTACACCTCCCACTTTTAATAAATTTGTTTTTTTTAAAAAGATTAAACTTGCGTTGCTTTCCTATTCAACTTTTAATACCCTACCTCACCCCCTTTCTTTTTACTCGCCAAATATAAACCGTTGCTTTTATAGCACAGACTATCCTGTCTGTCAAGAAAAAAAATAAGTAATTTTTAGAAGAATATTACGAGGAATAGCCACTTCTTCCCTCACAAGTTTTATTATGACTCGGGACAGGTAAAATGAGTTTTTATTATTCCCACCATGTTTTAGGCGGTTCTTCCCACGGCAATTTTCCCTTTGAGGGTTTATTTTTCTGCTCTTTTTTTTGTTTTTTCAAATAACGACGAATAAGCCAATTTTTCTTGGCTGCTTCAATAACCTCTATTGCCCCTTCAGAAGCCTTACGTAAGTTAGAAGTAATAGTGGGTAAATCGGTTGACGCCTTTTTTATCTGCTGACTGGTATAAGAAAAATTGTTAATAATAATCTCGGCCTCTTGAGACCATCTATCTAATTTGCGGATAAAAGCTTCTATATTCTCAAGTAAAACTGTCAGATTCTCTGCTGCCCTTTTTGTTTCTGCTATTACGGGCTGAAAATCTTGACTACATTTCTGTATAGTATCAGCAATTTCATTTATTTCTTTCATGGCAGATCGTGCTTGTCTAAGGGTCAAATTAGCCTCTTGGTATAGGTCATCTTGTTTTACTAACCTACCAAGAGTTCCTTCTCCTTTGGCAATACTTTCGGTAATTGTAGCCACATTACGAATGATTTTACAATAGGTTTTGTGTTCTCGCTGAATATCGCTAGTAATATTTGCCAGGTTGTGAGCAATCGCACTTATATCATCTAATAATGGCTTTACTCTCTCGGCTAGGTCATTTAAATCAAAAGGTTCTGTTGAGGCAATTATACTACCCGCTGGTAAAATGACCCCATCTGGTTTTCCTCCTACTATATCAATGGCCTTATCTCCCAAAATACCTACAGGCACAATGCGAGCATAGCATCCTTGCCGAAACTGATTATGAAATTTTTCTTCTATCCGCATGATCACTTCCACCCTTCCGTCTGGCATAAAACGACATTCATCTACGCTTCCTACCCGCAGGCCATAACGGTAAACCGGGGATTCTAGCGAAAGTCCTCCCACAGATTGAAAGTAGGTTTTTAAAATAAAGGTCTTTTTAAAAAAGTGTTTTCCTTTACCCAAAAAGACAATGACTGTGCCTAGAAGGGCAAAGGAAAAGGCAAGAAATATAATCGTTTTAAGGACAAAAAACCATTTTTCTTTCATTTTTTACCCCTGCATAGGCCCTTCTAGGGCCCCTTCTAAAAATTGTTTGATATATGGATTATCTGTCTCTTTAAGTTCTTGTAAGGTACCCCTAAATACAAAATTGCCTTTATACAGAAGCATTATCCTATCTGCTACCTTATACGCACATCCAAGATCATGTGTCACAACGATAGAGGCAATGTTATACTTTTTTTGCAGATGGCGGATAAAGTGGCTAATCATGGTACTGTGAATGGGATCAAGGCCAGTAGTAGGTTCATCATAAAGGATAAGAGGAGGATTAAGGGCAATTGCCCTGGCTAAAGCGGCACGCTTTTGCATTCCCCCTGAAAGTTCGGCTGGATATTTATCTTCTACACCCTCTAAGTGCACGGCCTTTAAGATTTCCTTTACCCGTCTTTGCATCTCTTTTTCTGAAAGACGTAGGTGGCGACGCATGGCAAAGGTAACATTTTCATAAATAGTCATGGAATCATAAAGAGCACCCATTTGAAACAAAAAGCCTGTTTTTAATCTGACGGGATACCAATCTTCCTCTTTCTTAAATCGGGTTACTTCTTGGCCGTGTAACCAGATATGTCCCTTGTCTGCTGGTAAAAGTCCCACCAGAATCTGTAACAATACCGACTTGCCACTTCCACTTCCACCAAGAATTACCAAAATTTCACCAGGGAATAACTCAAAACTAATCCCCTCTAAAACCTTTAGCTGACCAAAGGATTTAAAAAGATTCTCCACCTTTACGATATATTCCATCCAGTTTTCCCGAAGATTTACTCAAAAAGTAAAAGTAATACTCTGGTTAAAAACACATCCGAAAGCAATATACCTAAGGAGGCCGTAACGACGGCGGCAGTAGTTGCCCTGCCCACACTCTGGGTACCTCTCTTGGTGTTAAAACCAAAATAGGTTGCTACTAAAGCGATAATAAGTCCAAAAAAGAAGGCCTTAATTAATCCAGGGAAAAAATCAACAAACTCAATGAATTCTCCAGTAACCTTGGCATACCACCTGGCTGTGCTTAGGCCCATAATAACACTTACCATGCCCCCAGCAATAATACCAATAACATCGGCAATTACAGTCAAAAGAGGTAAGCAAACAACACAGGCTAAGGTGCGTGGGACGGCGAGATAATTCAGGGGAGGAACAGCACTTACGCGTAAGGCATCAATCTGTTGGGTAACCTTCATAGATCCAATTTCGGCCGCAATTCCTGAACCTGACCGACTGGCAACAAGAAGGGCGGTAATTACTGGACCTAATTCTCTTACCATAGAAAGACCAACAATGGCAGCCAAATATTTTTGTGCCCCAAACCGGGCTAGCGTAGAACCAGTTTGAAAACCCAGAACCATGCCTACAGCGGCAGCGGCGGTAGAAATAAGGGGTAAAGAATCAGCCCCAATAATGCAAATTTGTTTCCAGAGCTCAGTGAAAAAAAAGGGACGGCGTAAACAAGCTCTAAAGAGCTGGATAGAAAAGATAAAAGGATTGGCATACATTTTTATGTTTTTAAGTAATGCAAAAATACCGTCGCGATAGCCATATAAACCAAGATGCCCGTTACATCATTAGCCGTTGTAACAAAGGGACCTGAGGCCACGGCCGGATCAACTTCCAGCTTCCGCAAAATAGCAGGCATAAGGGTACCCATAAAACAACCACATTCATGGCCCTAAACATGGCTATACCTACCACAATTCCTAACATGGTATGTCTATGCCACAAATAGGCAATCACTCCTACTAACAATCCGCAACGAAGGCTACTTTTAATTCCTTTAGGACAATTATGCCTAAAGTTACCGCTCAAGTCTACCTTCCCTGTAGCCAAGCCTCTTACGGTAATGGTTGAAGATTGTAGACCTAGATTTCCTCCCATCCCTGTAATGACGGGAATGAAAGTAACCAAGGCAATTACATCAGAAAGGGTATGTTTAAAGAGCCACATTAGATAACCCGTTAACAACCCTCCAAAAAGATTGGTCTCCAACCTATGAAATTCCTCTTCTGTTTCTTCTGTCAATTCTCGCAACTTTTGAATAGCCTCTTCCACGGTAATGTCTGCTGGTAGGGCCAAAATTTCGGTTTGCATAAGCCCACCAGCAGTTTCTTCAGGATATTTCAAGAGGGCCTTTACTTCGGCTGAATCCTTTGAAGAGATGTGGGCCAATACCCTTTCGGCCTTTTCCTGTGGCAGATCGGCAATGATGTCTGCCGCTTCATCAGAGGGTAGTTTTTCTACGATATTGGCCAACCGTTCGTTTTTGATCTCTTTTAAAATATCTTTACGGGCATCTTCAGAAGGTTCAACGATTACCTCTGGAGCTGTCTCTATATCAAGTAAAGAAAAAAGAAGTTTCCTTTTTTCTTCATCTACAACACTATCAATGAGATCGGCAATATCACCGGGATGTATTTGCGCTAATAACTCTTGAATCTGCTTCAAATTTTTAGTCTCTAATAGATATTCTATTTTTCTTTTCAATCCCCCTATCTTCGACCCAAACTCCTTTATTAAATCGCTATCATCATAATCCTGTTTAAGATTAAGGGCAAGAGTCAAGGTGTGAAAGAACGACATAATTCTACACATTGACTTCATGGTCTCTGCATGCTAAAAATGGGCGTCATGTTAGACTTGAGGTTTGTGCGCAAAAATATTGATCTAATTAGGGATGCCCTTGCCAAGAGAGGGTCGGATTTAGATGTTAAGGTGTTTTTAGAGCTGGATGAAAGAAGAAGGGCCGTCCTGGCCGAATTAGAGCAGTTAAATGCCCAGCGCAACCAATTGGCGGCTGAAATCAGTCGGCGGAAAAAGGCCAAGGAGGATGCCTCTGAAGTAATTACAGAGGTGAAAAAGCTCTCAGAACGGATTAAGATCCTAGATGAAGCCCTAGAGGATGTTCAGGTTCGGATTCAAGACTGGCTTATCCGTTTGCCTAATATCCCCCATCCTTCAGTGCCAGTAGGAAAAGATGAGAGTGAAAATCAGGTAATAAAGACTTGGGGTGAAAAACCTTCTTTTCCCTTTACCCCTAAACCTCACTGGGAAATAGGAAAAAGGCTGGGTATTTTGGACTTTAAACGTGCGGCTAAGATCACTGGTTCTCGTTTTGTTGTATACAGGGGGCTTGGAGCAGTTTTAGAACGGGCCTTGATTAGTTTTATGCTTGATTTGCACATCAAAGAGCACGGTTACACGGAAATTTTTCCTCCTTTTCTTGTCAATGAAGAAAGCCTTTTTGGTACAGGGCAGCTACCTAAGTTTAAAGAAGATTTGTTTAAAATTGAGGGGGAGAATTATTATCTCATTCCCACGGCCGAAGTGCCAGTAACGAATTTACACCGGGATGAGGTCTTAAACGAAAAGGATTTACCTATTAAATATGTTGCCTATTCAGCCTGCTTTCGGGCCGAGGCTGGTTCTTATGGCCGCGATGTGCGGGGCATTATTAGGCAACACCAGTTTAATAAGGTAGAGTTGGTAAAGTTTACCACCCCTGAAACCTCTTATGATGAACTAGAAAGCCTGTTAGCCGATGCAGAAGAGGTATTAAAGCAGCTTGGTCTACCCTACCGGGTAGTAGTATTATGTACAGGCGATTTAGGGTTTGCCGCAGCCAAGACTTATGATATAGAGGTCTGGCTACCAGGTCAGAATGTATACAAAGAGATCTCTTCCTGTAGTAATTTTGAAACCTTCCAGGCAAGAAGGGCAAACATTCGGTTCAAACGAAAAGGAGGCAAGCGGACTGAACTTGTGCATACCTTAAATGGTTCAGGGCTTGCCATTGGACGTACGGTTGTAGCCATCCTTGAAAATTATCAACAAGAAGACGGTAGTGTCGTTGTCCCTGAAGTGCTACGGCCATATATGGGCGGAATAGAAGTGATTAAAGTAACATAAAGTTATGTTTTCACGCTCACGGCTACGAGAAATTATCCATCAATTGCCCCAGGCCAAGATATTGGTCCTGGGAGATGTGATGATGGATGTATTTGTTTGGGGAAAGGTCAACCGCATTTCCCCAGAAGCACCAGTGCCAGTAGTGGAGGTAATGGATGAATCTTTAAGGCTAGGAGGGGCAGCGAATGTAGTCAATAACCTTGTCGCCCTAGAAACACAGGTAATTTTAACTGGAGTGATCGGGGACGATGAAACAGGGAGGTTGTTAAAAAAAGAGATAAAGAAACTAGGGTTAGAAAATGGCGGGTTAATAGTAGAAAAAGAACGTCCCACTACGGTCAAAACCCGCATCATCGCTCATAGCCAGCAGGTGGTAAGGGTAGACAAGGAAAAACGTAATCCTATCCAGCCAGAAACAACGAAAAAAATTCTGGACTTCATTGCCAGTCATTTGGGTGAGATAGATGCCATTCTTATTTCTGATTATGCCAAGGGCGTAATTTGTGCGCCCTTAATGGAGGGTTTAAAGAAGCTATTGCAGAAAAAAGAGGTCATCCTGGCCGTAGACCCTAAGGTAAAGAATGTTCCTCTTTATGAAGGAGTAACCATTATCACCCCTAATCACTACGAGGCCCTGCAGGCGAGTGGTTTCAATGGTTATAATGACATTACCGGAGAGTTGATAAAAGAAGCAGGACAAAGATTGCTCTCTACCCTCCACACGCAGGCGGTGTTGATAACAAGAGGAGAGGAAGGAATGACCCTTTTTGAAAAGAATGGCATTACTCATATTCCGGCCATGGCTAAAAAGGTTTATGACGTCACCGGCGCTGGAGATACGGTTATCGCCACGTTAACGGCTGCCTGGACGAGCGGGGCCGAGTTAAAAGAGGCCGCTTATCTGGCCAATCTGGCGGCAGGTATCGTCGTTGGTGAAGTAGGTACGGCCACGGTTAACAGAAACCAATTGTTAAAGGCCTTAAGTCATGAGCACCCTTAAGCTCCCTCCGCCTGCCAAACTGGTCATGAGTCTCATCTTTCACAAAGAAAAAGTAGCCGAGACAGTTATCCAAGAGTTAACTGTCCTCTTTGGCCCTATTGACTTTATGAGTGAAATATTGTCCTTTGACCATACTGATTATTATTATCCTGAAATGGGACAGCCTCTTTTTCGCCGTTTAATTAGTTTTTTAGAACTAATTTCTCCTCAAGACTTGCCGGCAATTAAGGTCAAAACAAATGCCTTAGAACAAAGATACGCCATATCACAAAAGCGACAGATTAATCTTGATCCGGGTTATCTTACCGCCGAAAGGTTAGTCCTAGTCACGGGGAAAAACTACACCCATCGTATCTATTTAAGGGATGGTGTTTATGCTGATTTAACCCTAATTTACCAAAAGGGAGATTTTCAGGCATTGCCTTGGACCTATCCTGATTATGCCAGCGAGCCAATTAAAGAAATTTTGAGGCTTATACGCAAAAAATATCTTTATCAACGCAGGGAAAGAAGATGAAAAGCATGACTGCCTATGCCAGAGGTGAGAAGGTTTGGGAAAATCTTACCTTTACGCTTGAAATTCGGACTCTTAATCACCGTTATCGTGATATCGTGCTTAAAGTACCGCAAAAGCTTTTTCTTCTAGAAGAACGGATTAAACGCCTTATCAGCACTTATATCCATCGGGGGCGGGTAGATTGTATCATTAAAATGAGTGGGAATATAGAAGAACTCAACACTATTACCATCAACTGGGAGGCAGCCAGGGCTTATAAAAAGCTGCTTGAGCAGTTAAAGACTGGCCTTTCCCTAAAGGGAGAGATTACGGTAGACATGTTTTTGGGAGTAAAAGATATTTTTACTACCGAGGAAGAGGAAAGTGATTGTGAGCTCTTTTGGCCTCCATTGGAAGAGGCCCTCCGCGAAATACTTGGCAAAATAAACGAAATGCGCCAAAAGGAAGGAGAAAATTTAAAAGAAGATTTAGAAAAACGGCTTACGTATGTGAAGGAACTAGTGGAGGCCATAGAAGGACAGGCGCCAAAGGTCATAGAAAATTATCGCCAGCGCCTTAAACAACGCATTAAAGAGATCATCGGACAAGAAGTAGATGAAAGCCGGCTGGTGCAGGAAGTGGCCTTTTGGGCTGAGCGGAGTGACATTACCGAAGAAATTGTACGTTTAAAAAGCCACATTAAACAGTTTGCCAATCTTCTTAATACTGATGAACCTATTGGCCGCAAGTTGGATTTTCTCTTACAGGAAATGCATCGGGAAACCAATACCTTAGGTGTAAAGGCCAATGATACCTTCATCAGCCAGCAAGTAGTAGAGATCAAAACCGAATTAGAAAAAATGCGTCAGCAGGTACAAAATATTGAGTAATTTGATCAACCTATGAGCAAAAACATGAATTTAATACAGGGATTAGTGATAGAAAGAGAAGCCCAATTTATAGGGGTGTACCAGTTGGATGAAAAAAAGGTATATCGGGGTGTGCCCAGAGGTAAAGTAAAAAAATCAGATAAGATTTGGGCAGGAGATTATGTGTATGGCACCCTGACCGAGGATGGAACATTTGCCATTGAGAGAATAAAGGAAAGAAAAAATCTTTTGCTAAGACCACGAATTGCTAATGTGGATCGGGCCATTGTGGTTGTAAGCTTAAAGGAACCGGATTTTCAAAACTATTTACTTGACAATCTCTTAGTCATCTATGCCAAGGAAGGCATTAGCACGGTGATTGTGTTTAATAAAATTGACCTTCTTTCGCAAGAGGATTTTGATGAACTTAAGCAATGGGAAGAGATATATAAAAAGGTAGGTTATGACGTCTTAAAGGTAAGTGCAGTTACCGGTGAAGGAATTGAAGCACTCATTTCCTATTTACAAGGAGAAATTTGTGTTTTGGCTGGGCCTTCGGGGGTTGGAAAAAGTGCCCTTCTTTCAAAAATTACAGGGGTAAAACTTAAAAGTGGTCAGATAAGCCGCAAAACCAAAAGAGGCAAACACACCTCTAGAGGGGTAAAGCTTATACCCTTTGGGAATAACTCTTTTGTTGGTGATTCACCTGGTTTTTCTAAGGTAGAAGCCTCTCTTTGGATGGATAAAAAAGAGATAAAGGATTATTTCCCGGAATTCCAAGGTTACTCCTGTCGTTTTCCTGATTGTACGCATACAACTGAACCAGATTGTGGGGTTAAAGAAGCCGTCAAAAAGGGAGAAATTGCATGTGTTCGTTATAAAAGCTATTTGAAAATGCAAAAGGTCTTTCTTGAAGAACTTAAAGAGTGGTGTGATTAAAAGTTAAAACTTAACCTTTCCCCGTCTTTTGGCCATGCGGTAGACAATTTTTTTGTAATATACCTGGTCTTCTTCTAGAAGGGGAGAGACAGATCGCCGCATGTTGAGTTTCATAATGAGGAAGTTTAAGCGGCGACAACAGAGATAGATTTCCTTTTCATCTTCAAGTGTTTCTAAGAGGTCTTTTAATTCAATAATCTCTTTTTTAACCTCTAATTCAGGCGGGAGACAACCAGCGTTTTTTAGAATTTTATAGGCCATGCGTAATTCAGGCGGAACATGGCTATCGTCGTCTAGTTTTAGAGGCCTGCCCTTACCAGGCAAGTTATCAAACTCGCCATTTTGCATGGCTTCTTGGATCCGTCTTTCAGCAAGCTTAGTGAAAATCCACATCTTATTTGACTACCTTTAAATGTCCTCGCTGCAAAGATTTTTTAGGTGGCTTAGAAATCTTTTGCGGTGGTTGTGGGGGAGCAAAAGAGGCGTTGCGTTTAAGCATCTGTTCGTTAAAGATGGCATTTTTGGCCTTTACCCCATTAATCATAAAGAGGATAATGACCGCCCTTTCCCACTCGCGGGTGGGCTCAAAATTATTTACCTTTTGCCGATATTTTTCTAAGAGACTAGTAAGAGAGGCCTCATCCAGGTTAAGAATCTGCTCGGCCAAACGGTGTAACAGGGCTTCCATGTTTGTGTTTTTTACCTAAAAAGGCTGTTTTGTCAAGACAAATCTGAACTGTTTTTAAGGCGTGTTTTAAAGGTTTTGGCCTTACCTAAGTGGTGAATAGTTGTTATTTATTAAATGTGTACAGATTTACTTGCTAAAATAAACATTTGGAATTAGAGTTAAACCTATGACATCTAAACTTAAAGGTACTATCTTCATTTTATTTGTGTTATTGCTTATTATTCTCGCCTACATTTTCAGAGAGCATTTGCCTTTTTATTCTTATTTTTTCTTTACTGGCACCAAGGGCAAGTCTATGCATAAATTAAAGTTTAAGGGGAATATCTTATGCTCAGAAATACCTGAGTCCGTCCAGGCAGAAATGTACTTCCAGCTAGAAGGCGATAAAAAAGAATTTTCCCAAAAACAAAATGAAATTAAAAACGCCCTTGTTGATCTCTTTAGCCAGAAAGAAATTTGCCAGAATTTAGGTACAGATCCGCTTTTTTTAAAGCAAGAAATTAAAAAGGCTGTCAACCAGGTTTTAGGTAAAAGTAAAGTAAGTCACGTTTATTTTAGCCAATTTGTAGTGGGATTACCTAACGAAGAGTTTATGACTTCTTCTGGCTCAAAATCCCCATCAGCACATTATTTTGAGAAGATTCGCAAAGGATTTACGGGAAAATAGAGATTTTTTTATAATTTAACCGATAGTTATCTTCCAGAAAAATCAGACCGAAACTAAGACTAAAATTGTTTGAAATAACAGTTAAGGGTAAATCTGACCATTCTAAAACCAGTGGGAAAACAATCAAAGGTTAAAATCAAACCTCTGCTTTGGGAAATAGGACTCCTAAGAGTTTTTTAAGGATAACTTCTAATAAATATCCTTTGTTACCTCGTTGTTAAATAAGTTTAAGACTGTATAAAACACCAGTTGACAAACCAGACTTTTAGAATGTATATCATGAGCATGGAAAAAATAGAGGCTATTTTAAAACTATTAGATAAACACTACGCGGATGTAAAGGTAGCCCTTAATTATACTAATCCCTTGGAGCTTCTTATTGCTACTATCCTCTCGGCCCAATGTACAGACGAGAGGGTAAATCAAGTTACTAAATCTCTTTTTAGGAAATATAAAACCGCTCAAGATTACGCCCAGGCCGATCTGGCCATATTGGAACAAGAGATAAAGCCAACAGGTTTTTACAAAAACAAGGCTAAAAATATCAAGGCTTGCTGCCAGCAACTGGTTGAAAAGTATAATGGCAAAGTACCGGCTGATTTAGAAAAGCTAACAGCCTTACCCGGTGTGGGACGGAAGACGGCCAATGTCGTTTTGGGTAATGCCTTTGGTATCCCAGGGATTGTAGTAGATACACATGTCCGCCGGGTGGCCCAACGTCTAGGGTTAACCAAAGAAAAAGATCCAGAAAAGATTGAACGCGACTTAATGAAAATTATTCCTACCGAAAAGTGGACAAAATTTTCCCTTCAGCTTACCTGGCATGGTCGCAAGATCTGTCGGGCGCGCAAGCCGCAATGTGAGATTTGTCCCCTAAAACCGTGGTGTGACTATGCCCAAAACCAACCGTAACTGCCTTCTGGGGACATACCTCTTGACAAATAAAACAGCGAATACACTCTAACTGATTTGGGTCTTCGTAAACCTTTAATTCCATCGGGCAGTGTTGATAGCAAAGATTGCACTTAGTGCACATATCTTTGTTTACATACATTTTAAGAAGGCTAATGCGGTTAAAAAAGGAGTAAAAGGCTCCAAGGGGGCAGAGAATACGACAAAATGGACGTTTAAAAAAGACCATAAGCAATAAAAAAACAATAAGAATAAAAAGTTTATTGAAGAACAACCAGCCTATCTGGGCACGCAGGTCTGGGATAAGAAATAAAAGAGGAATACCTGCCTCCAAGGTGCCAGCTGGACAAAGGAAGCGGCAAAACCAGTTCTGCCCATAACCCAGCCTATCAACAATAAGGGCAGGAAAGAGAAAAACGAAAAAAAGGAGAATGCCATATTTGATATATTTTAATCCTTGTGGCAGCTTATATTTAGGAGTAGGCAATTTATACAAAACCTCCTGCAAAAGCCCAAAAGGACAGGCCCAACCACAGGCCATACGGCCAACAAAGGCACCAATCATCATTAATGTCCCCAGGATGTAAAAACCGGCCATATAAAGGCCATGGCGTAAGTTAGGCCTAAGACTGGCCATAAAGTGTTGTAGTCCACCAATGGGACAGCCTAAGGTAGCAGCAGGACAAGAATAACAATTCAAACCAGGGGCACAGATACCTTTAAGCGGACCCGCATAAATTTTATGGCGACCAAGAAAGGAAAAGTAGCCATTGGATAAAAAGAGCCAAACCAGTTGTACCAAACGTCTCATTTACCTTATGCCCATACAGCTAAGACAGACTCTTATACCCTCTCGCCAAAAGACCTTTGCCTCTTGTAAATGGATACCCAAAAAAAATAAAATCAGACCAAGCAAGATAAAAAAACAACTTGTTTTATTTGCCCTTATTAGCTGCCACATTATCTTTTTGTGGTTCTTCTTCAATTTTAATTGGTTTGCGTCCAAAAATACGCGCCACCCAGATACTTATTTCATAAAGAAGAAGGAGAGGACCGGCCATAAGAAGTTGTGTTCCTACATCAGGTGGCGTCAAGATAGCAGCGGCGATAAAAATGATAACAATGGCGTATCTTCTCTTGGAACTTAACATCTGGGCATTCACCACACCCATTTTCGCAAGAAAAAAGGTAATCACAGGCATTTCAAAGATAAGACCAAAGGCAAAGAGAAGTTTTAGGGTGAGAGAAAAATATTCATTCATTTTGGGAAGGAGTTTGAGATAATCAGTAGAAAAGCCTAAAAAAAACTTAAAGCCAAAAGGGAAAACAACAAAGTAGGCAAAGAGTCCTCCTAGGAGAAAAAATACAGTTGCTGAGATAACAAAAGGAACAACAAAACGCCTTTCATGTTCATAGAGCCCAGGAGCGATAAACTTCCACAGTTGATAAAAAACCACAGGACTGGCCAGGACAAAGCCGCTTAAAAGGGCAACTTTAAAGTAAGTAAAGAAGGCCTCTGTCAGGGCCGTAAAGATCATCGGCTGATCAGGAGGGAGCATCTTCACTAAAGGTCTAGCTAGGATATAAAACAACTGCTTAGCAAAGGCAAAAGAAATGACAGCCCCAATGGCAATAGCAATAAGGGAAATAAGCAACCGCTGTCGCAGTTCTTCTAGATGGGCTGTAAAGGGAAGTTTCAGCTCTTCTTCAGCCATAGGTATTACACCTTATTTTCTTCGGTTTTCTTTTCTTCAATTTTCCTCTGTTCTTCTTTTTTTTCGGAAGATAAATCCTCGCTAATTACCTCTTGTTCTATTTCCCGTAGGTGCCCTTCTAAATCTACACTTTCTTTAATTTCACTTGTTGCCTTGCGGAATTCTCTTACACCTCTACCTAGGGCCCTTGCAACTTCAGGTAGGCGTTTCGGACCTAGAACCAAAAGGGCGATAACAAAGATAACTAATAATTCTTGCATACCAATCCCAAACATCTAGGCCTCCATCTTTTTCTTATAACCCTCTTTTTCAGCCAAAATATCCAAATGGATGGTAGCAATATCCTCTAACTCAAGATCAACTACATCGGCTAAGACCCTCTCATCCACGGTTTTTAAATAGCATTTACAAGCTTCACAGAGGTAAACCCGATAACCCTCTTCTCCCTCTACCTCAAAATATCTTAATTTTTTGTGATCCTTATGTCCACAGAAGGGACAAAAGATGCGTTCAATTTGCCATTCATATTCACAAAAAGAACACTTAGCAAATTTTTTCCCATTTTCTCTTAAGGCAGCCATGTAGGGATAATGGCCACAAATTGGGCAATAGCCTTTATCCCAGTATACATTCTTTAACAAAGGGGTCAATCCTTCTGCACAGGCATGCAAAGAAGGCTTAAGACTCTGAAAGAGAAGAAAATTAAATACATTTTCATCTAATCCATCTGGGGAAAAATCCTTCTTTTCTAGGAAGCTTTTAAAGGCTTGAGGTAAATCTTCAGGGTGATCTTTAAAATAGGCTTCAATCTTTTCAGCCTTCTCTTTAGTTTCAGGAATTCCTTTTAAACTTTCACACAAACGGAAGAAAAGCTCCTGGGCGTGATTTGTATCTAGGCTAAACTCATCGGGTGATAGCAGAGGAAATCCTTCTTTCAGTTTTAGATCAAACACCTGTTTTTCTATTTTCGGCACCTTTACCTGTGGAGTTTTTTCAAAACCTTTACGCGTTAAAATAACTTGAGCATAGAAATCAAAAAAGTGCTCATAAGCCGGATACCTCTTTTTCAAAGCTTGCAAGCGGCTTTTAAAGGCCTTAAGTTTTTCAGACATATCTTCCTCCTTATCCTTCTAACCACTTTTTTAACAAAAAGCTCCTCTTATAGCAAGAGAAGAAAAAAATAAAGGCCACCTTCCCAACTGAAGGTGGCCACTTAATTAGGTTCAACTTAAAAAAAGCTATACCAAGCTCTGCAACCAACCCATTGGATCAAATAATTTCTTTAAAGCTACCTTACGGGTAATACCCACATCCTTAGAGGCAACTGCATATTCATGATAAAGTTTGGGATCATCTAAAACCAAATAAATAACCCGCACAGAATCGGCATCTAAGAGCTGGGCATTAGGAAATTTCTTTTTCACCTCTGCTAAACGTTTCTTGGCTAAAGCAAGCATTTCTTCCCGATCACCAAAGTTCATAGCCCCAGTAGGACAGGTTTTTACGCACATAGGCAATAACCCTGCCTTAACCCTGTCAATGCACATATCACACTTTGCAACCATACCCGTTTTAGGATCTTGTCTTGGAATATGATAAGGACAAGCATCCAATAACTCATCAAAAGGTACCTTTTTAAGCTTTTCTAAATTATAAATTACCGCCCCTGTTTCTGGATCTTTTACAATTGCCCCCTTAACATAGCCATCGGCTACATCCTTACATGGAGGCTCAAGACAATGCCGGCACTGATCAGGAAAGAAATACCAAACAACCTTACCATTTCGTTCATGCTCACTAAACCGCACCAATTTATATGTATAAAAATTCAGATCTTTAGGATTTTGGTGGTTACCCCATCCTACCTGTGTTGTCTTTGTCGCCGGCAGCCCGTGCCATTCCTTACAGGCAATCTGACAACCACGGCACGCTGTGCACCGGCTTGTATCTATAAAAAAGCTCTTTCCTCCCATTGTTTGATCCTCCCTTTATAATCTATTTGAGGAGGTGGCACCTTTGCCACCTCCTTCTAACTTTACAGTTTATATACATTCACCATAAATGCCTTTGTTTCAGGAATCAGCGTGTTCGGATCACCTACCGAAGGAGTCAGCAAGTTCGCACTATCACCACCGTCTTTTGGCACAACCCAACCAAAATGCCAAGGCAAACCAACTTCATGTACCACTCTCCCTTCAATCTTGAGCGGTTTTAACCGCTTTGTTACAATCGCTACCGCGATTAACTTCCCTCTTGGAGATTCTACAACTACCCGATCACCATTTTTAATGCCTTTTAGTTTGGCCAACTCCTCACTCATTTCTACAAAGAGCTGCGGTTCAGCCTCTACCAACCATGGTTGCCATCTGGTTAATACACCTGTTTGCCAGTGTTCGGTAACCCGGTAGGTAGTAGCAGCAATGGGATACCTTGGATCAGCAGTCTTCCACCTATCTGCATTTGTATGGAAAAGCTTTACCACTGGATTAATACGCTGCGAGTTGAACGGATTTTTCTTAAGCGGTGATTCTAATGGCTCATAATGTTCGGGGAATGGCCCATCGGCCCGACCAGGTCCAAAGATTTGCCCAAATCCCCATTTACGCATAATAAAGGGATAGCGAGATTTCTTGCCATAAGAAAGTGGTGGCCATCCACCATCAGGCACATCTCCTTCCCAACCTCTACCTGTCCATCTAATAACCGCCTTTTTCGGATTCCAAGGCTGTCCGTTTCTATCTACGGAAGCACGGTTATAGAGAATGCGTCTGTTAACTGGCCAGCACCAGGCCCAGTTAGGAAAGAGACCAATTCTTTTTTGCATTTCTGTCTGCGTTTTATCTCTTCTTGCCGCCATGTTACCCTTCTCGGTGTAGCTACCGCAATAGAGCCAGTTACCAGAACAAGTGCTGCCATCGTCTTGGAGATAGGCAAAACTTGGTACCTGCTCGCCTTTCTTAAAGTGTTTTCCTTTAACAACGACATCTCTGGTGAAATAACCATTGATCAATTTTGCCACTTGATGCGGGTCATACTTTTTAGGCCAGTTCAAGTTAAGGATTGGTTCAGGGAAAACACCCCCTTCTTTTCTATAGAGCTCACGGATTTTGTTCATGAGCTCTACCATAATTTCACCGTCGCCCTTTACACCACAAGGTGGTTTAGCCGCTTGATAACGCCATTGCATCCAACGACCACTGTTGGTAATACTACCTTCTTTTTCTGCCGATACAGCACAGGGCAGGAAGAAAACTTCGGTTTTTATCTTCTTTGGATCCATGCCTGGACCCTTCCAGAAGGAACCAGTCTCGTTTTCAAAAATATTCACATTAACTAACCAATCTAACTTAGCTAAGGCTTGTCTGTTTTTGTTTGCATTTGCTCCACTACAGGCCGGATTTTGTCCCCAAGCAAAGAAACCCTTGATATTTCCTTTATACATTTCATCAAAGAGCACTAACCAAGCATAGCTCTTGCCATCGTCCAACTTAGGCATCCATTTATAGCCAAAATCATTTTCTTTTGTAGCATTTTCACCAAACATAGCCTTTAAGAAACTGACAGAATACTTCGGATAATTTTGCCACCAGTTAGCGCTCATGGGATCGGGGCATACAGGTGTATATTTTTTATTATAATCAACAAGTGTCTTTAAAGATGCCCGTGGTGTTTTTAAATAACCTGGCCAAATATGGAAAAGAATGCAATGGTCCGTAGAACCTTGCACATTGGATTCACCACGCAGGGCGTTTACGCCTCCACCAGACACACCGATGTTACCCAGGAGTAACTGGATGATACACATTGCACGAATGTTCTGTACACCTACTGTATGCTGTGTCCAGCCCATGGCATACATAATGGTTCCAGAACGGTCTTTCGTACCTGTAGAGGCATAAACTTCATATATCTTTTTCAATAGATTTTTGGGTGTTCCTGTAACCTTTGAAACTTTATCTAAGGTATAACGAGAGAAGTGCTTTTTAAGGAGTTGAAACACACATCTTCTATGTTTAAGGCTCTTATCCCGTTTGGGCACACCGTGTCTGTCTAGTTCAAAGGCCCAATAGGATTTATCATAGCTTCTCGTTTTTGGATTGTACCCAGCAAATAATCCATCTTTAAAGCCAAACTTCTTATTTACGATGAAAGAAGCATTCGTATATTCGGCCACATATTCCTTAAAGTACTTCTTATTGTGAATGATGTAATTGATTAAACCACCTAAGAAGGCGATATCTGTTCCTGAACGAATAGGGGCATATATATCTGCTTTCGCAGAGGTTCTTGTAAATCTAGGATCTACATGGATAAGGGTTGCACCATTTTCTTTGGCTCTTGTTACCCACTTAAAGGAGATGGGATGATTTTCGGCCGCATTACTTCCCATAATAAGAATGACATCAGAATTTTTGATGTCAATCCAGTGATTGGTCATGGCACCACGTCCAAACGACTCTGCCAGAGCCGCTACCGTAGCGCTGTGTCAGATACGGGCCTGGTGCTCTATGTATACAAGTCCAAGCGCCCGCATCATTGCCTGAATCAACCAACATTCCTCATTATCTAAAGCGGCACTACCTACATGGGCAATGGCCTCTACCCTATTTACTTCCTGACCTTTATCATTGAAGCGGATGAAATATTTATCTCTCGTTTCCTTTACCCTTTTGGCAATTTGCTCTAAGGCCCATTCCCAGGTTACTTCTTCCCACTTGTCGCTATAAGGCCTACGATACAAAGGTTTGGTAATACGATTGGGATTATTGATCATCTGATAAAGAGCAGCTCCTTTAGCACATAACGCCCCTTCATTGATAGGATGGTCAGGATCACCTTCGGTGTTAATTACTTTTCCCGTAACCAAATCTGTATGACAAATAATACCACAACCAACAGCGCAATAAGGACAAATGGTTGTTGTTTCTTTAGCCATTCTGATTTTTAAAATTTGGGCATGGGCATAAGCAGGTTTTAAATCAAAGCCCAAATTGCCCAAGGCAACGCTTGCGGCTGCCAATCCACTAAACTTCATAAAATCTCTTCTTGTTAACTTCATCGCTCAAATCCCCCCTTTTGTTGATTAAATATCTTTTCCGTTAGAGTTTCCTCTCTTCTCCCGTTGACCACCTCCTTTTTTGGGGAAACTTCTCTTATTTTCCGTTTCCATATATCATTTATCACAAGGTGTTGTCAAAAGTCAATAGTTTTTTTATTCCCAATTTTCCCAAAATCTGCAATTGCCCCATAAAAATACCTTAAAGTCTTTATAAAATACGTCAAATTTTCTAAACGAAGTCTTTACCTAAATGCTAGTAAAAAATTTAAAAAAATTATGTTAACCACCAAAATATCAATCACGGATTTTGAGTTATCTTTACTCTCCCTATTTCTGCCCTTAACTTTTAAACTTGTAAAAATAACTTCTTGACAGAAGGCCGTAAACTTGGTAAATTGCCGATAGGTGTAGGCACGTAGCTCAGTGGGAGAGCGCTACCTTGACGCGGTAGAGGTCGGCGGTTCGATCCCGCCCGTGCCTACCATTTTTTTATGTGGAGAAAATATGGAAGAAGAAATTGAAGTCCGGTTAGGGGAAAAGGTAGGACGGTTTAAAAAGGGTACGACCGTTAAAGAGGTTCTACTTTCTTTAGGTAAAATTAGTGAAGACAAATTGGTGGCGGCTAAGGTAGACGGAAAGGCCGTAGATTTGAGTTTACCCTTAGAAAGGAATACTGTCGTTGAGCCTATTACGACCGATTCTTCCTTAGGCCTTGAAATCTTGCGTCACAGCACTGCCCATGTAATGGCGGAAGCGGTTAAACACCTCTTTCCTGAGGCAAAGGTTACCATTGGGCCAGCCATTGAAAACGGATTTTACTATGACTTTGACTACCCACCTGGGTTTACCCCAGACGATCTAAAGAAGATTGAAGAGGAGATGGCCCGTATTATAGCGGCGAAAGAACCATTTCAGCGCAAAGAGATCTCCAAGGAAGAGGCTAGGCAGTTGTTTGCCTCCATGGGCGAGACCTATAAGTTGGAAATCTTGGACGAAATTCCTGAGGATACCGTTTCCATCTATCAGCAGGGAGACTTTATTGACCTTTGTCGGGGACCACATATTGAACACACAGGCAAGATAAAGGCCTTTAAACTCCTTTCAGTGGCCGGTGCCTACTGGCGGGGAGATGAAAGAAACCCGATGCTGCAACGCATTTACGGCACGGCATTTTTTGACAAAAAGGATTTAAAAAAGTATCTTAACTTCTTAGAAGAGGCCAAAAAGCGGGATCACCGCCGATTGGGGAAAGAACTTGAACTCTTCACGCAGTTTGAAGAAATCGGAGCCGGTTTCCCTGTCTATTTACCCAAAGGAGCCATTTTAAGGCACATCCTAGAAGAGTTTGAAATTCGTGAGCACCTAAGACGGGGCTATCAGATGGTCATGGGCCCGCAGTTGCTTAAGGCTGAATTATGGAAGCGCTCAGGCCATATGGATTATTACAAAGAAAACATGTATTTTACCGAAATAGACGGCCAGCTCTATGGTATCAAGCCCATGAACTGTTTGGCTCATATCCTGATTTATAAGTCCAAGATCAGGAGCTATCGTGATCTGCCGTTAAGGTATTTTGAACTAGGCACGGTCTGCCGACATGAAAAGTCTGGCGTCTTACATGGCATGCTTCGGGTCAGGCAATTTACGCAAGATGATGCCCATATCTTTTGTCGGCCGGATCAATTGCTTGCTGAAATACGAGGGGTATTGGACTTTATAGAGGATGTATTAGGTATTTTTGGTTTTGAGTATGAAGTAGAATTAAGCACCCGTCCAGAGAAGTCCATCGGTTCTGATGAAATTTGGGAACATGCCACAAGTGCCCTTATCCAAGCGATGGAAAACAAGGGGTTAAAATACAACATCTGCGAAGGAGAAGGGGCATTTTATGGACCTAAAATTGATATTAAATTAAAGGATGCCTTAGGACGCAAGTGGCAGTGCGCCACCATTCAGTGCGACTTTGCCCTTCCAGAGCGCTTTGACCTCACTTATGTGGACAGCGATGGACAAAGACGCCGCCCGGCGATGGTACACCGGGTAATCCTAGGGGCATTAGAAAGATTTATCGGGGTATTGACCGAGCACTTTGCCGGTGCCTTTCCCACTTGGCTGGCCCCAGTACAGGTAAGGGTTTTAACCATCACCGATCGGCAGATAGAGTATGGACAAAAGGTGTTAGATGCGTTATTAAATGCCGGTTTTCGGGTAGAGGCTGACTTTAGGAATGAAAAACTTGGGTATAAGATTAGAGAGGCGCAGTTACAGAAGATTCCATTTATGGTAGTGATTGGAGATAATGAGGTTCAATCTCAAACGGTTACACCTAGACGTAGGACAGGTGAAAATTTGGGTAGTATGCCTCTTGACGCCTTTATAGAATTGCTGCAAAAAGAGGCAAGAATACCAAAAACAAAAGGAGGGAATCCCCATTAGCAGGGACAGAGTAAGAGTAAATCGGCAGATCAGGGCAAGGCAAGTGCGTTTAATTGGCGTAGACGGAAAACAAATTGGGATTGTGAGTATTCAGGAAGCTTTGCGACGGGCTGAAGAAGAAGGGCTTGACCTGGTAGAGGTAGCACCCAATGCCAATCCGCCCGTGTGCCGGGTTATGGATTATGGCAAGTATAAGTATGAACAGAAGAAAAAACAACAGCAGGCCAAGAAAAAACAGGCGCAAGTGCAGATAAAAGAAATAAAGCTTCGGCCCAAAATAGAAGAACATGATTTTCAGTTTAAATTAAAGCATATTAAACGCTTTTTAACTGAGGATAAAGCCCGGGTTAAGGTGATGATTTGGTTTCGGGGAAGGGAAGTGGTACATAAAGATTTGGGCAAGGCCTTACTGGATAGGATCATAGAGGAAGTGAAGGACATTGCCAAGGTAGATAAGCCGCCGCAAATGGAAGGCCGGAATATGGTTATGTTTTTGGTACCCAAGTAAGTTTTTAAGGAGGGAATAAACATGTCTTGGAGAAAGGCAGCGATAGTAGGTAGTATAATTGGCATTTTTTTGTTAGGAGGAGTAGGTTGGGCAAAGATACCTAGGGGTAAGGTAAGAATTACGGTAAGAAAGTTTTGTTCTGCTCAGCCAGAAGATTCTACTTGCCAAAAGATAAAGGAAACACGCAAAAAAATTGGGGCAATTCTTAAGGAAATGCGGCAAGAAAGGGAAGAGCTGTGCAAAAAGTATCCCGAAGAACCATTTTGTCAGCATGTAAAAGAGATAAAAATATTAAGACGCCAAGAAAGAGAATATCTTAAAGAGCTTAGGTCAAAAATAAGAGCAGAGTGTGCTAAAAACCCGTCGGCTAATTTTTGTCCTTCAAAATAACTCTTAAGGAGTAGACAATGCCTAAAATTAAAACTAATCGAAGTGCAGCTAAACGTTTTAAGATTACGGGTAGTGGCAAGGTAAGAAGGGGAAAGGGCTGGCACAGTCATCTTTTAAGCAAAAAAAATCCTAAACGTAAACGCCGCCTGCGGCAATTTGCCTTGGTGTGCAAGACAGATATGAAACGTGTGCGGCGCTTGATCCCAAATTCTTTCTAAGTGAGGTGAGAAAATGCCAAGGGTAAAGACAGGAACAAAGAGGAGAAGACGGCATAAGAAGATTTTAAAACTGGCGAAGAGTTATTGGGGTGCTCGTGGTAGGTGGTATGCCAGGGCCAGAGAGACTGTCTTTCGGGCTCTAAATTATGCCTATCGCGATAGAAAGGCCCGTAAGCGGGATTTCAGACGGTTGTGGATCTTGCGGATTAATGCGGCCTCCCGGCAAAACGGTTTAAGTTATAGTCGGTTTATGCATGGATTAAAGCTGGCAGGCATAGAGGTAAATCGGAAGATGTTGGCTAATATGGCTGTGCATGATCCCAGTGGGTTTGCTAAGTTAGTAGAACTGGCCAAGGAGAAGTTGGCGGCTTAAACGATGGAAGAAATACTTGCCCGTCTGGAAGAAATAGAAAAAGAGGCACTTTCGGCTATAGAAATAGCTCACAACCAAGAGGCCTTAGAAGAAATTAGGGTAAGGTATCTGGGACGCAAGGGAATCGTTAATGCTATTCTGCGGGGCATTAAAGACGTACCGCCTGAACTGCGGCCTACTATTGGGCAGAAGGGTAATGAGGTCAAAGAAAAGATCCAGACGGCCCTTGAACAGCGGCTAAAGGCCCTTAAACAAGCGGAGTTATCTACAGGCCCTCGGTTAGACATAACCCTCCCAGGCAGACGGGCATATTTTTATGGCACTTTACATCCTATTACCCAAACCTTAAGGGAGATTTGTGATATCTTTTTACGGATGGGTTTTGAGATTGCCGAAGGGCCAGATGTGGAAGTAGGCTTTTATAACTTTGATGCCCTTAATATTCCACCCCATCACCCGGCCAGGGATATGCATGATACCTTCTTTGTCGCCAAAGAAGCAAAGCTTTCTCCTCACTTTCCTAAAGAAAAAGATGACATCCTTTTGCGTACGCATACCTCTTCTATTCAAATCCGGGTGATGAAAAACCAGCCTCCACCGGTACGTATCATTGCCCCGGGGGCAGTCTACCGGTGCGATGCCGATGTTAGCCACACCCCTATGTTTCATCAGGTAGAAGGCTTATTGGTGGATAAAAATGTCTCTTTTACCCATCTAAAGGGCATTTTAACGGCCTTTATGGAAGCCATTTTCGGAGAGAAGATCGGTGTCCGTTTTCGGCCGAGCTATTTCCCATTTACTGAACCCAGTGCCGAGATGGACATCTCCTGTGTTATCTGTGGAGGAAAGGGCTGCCGGGTGTGTAAGGGCACGGGCTGGTTGGAAATCTTGGGGTGTGGTATGGTAGACCCAGCCGTATTTATCCAGGTAGGTTATGACCCTGAAGAATGGACTGGGTTTGCCTTTGGCTTAGGGGTAGAACGTATTGCTATGCTTAAGTATGGCATTGATGACATTCGCCTTTTCTTTGAAAACCACCTGCGCTTTTTAAGGCAATTTTAGAGGTCAATTTATGCTTGTACCGGTTAAGTGGTTGAAAGAATTTGTAGATTTTCCCTATTCCCCGGCAGAGCTGGCCGAACGGTTGACCATGACCGGGTTGGAAGTAGAAGGCATAGAAGAACCCTTTTCTTATCTTAAAAAGGTCGTCGTAGGTCAAATAGAAACCGTTAAGCCCCATCCCAATGCCGACAGATTAAAAATCTGTGTGGTTTCTTTAGGCGAGGACAAACTTGAAATTGTGTGTGGTGCTCCCAATGTAAGAGAAGGTATGCGGGTACCCCTGGCATTACCTGGATGCAAGCTTCCCTCTGGGTTAGAGGTAAAAAAGACCAAAATAAGGGGGATAAAATCTCCAGGCATGCTTTGTTCCCAAAAGGAATTAGGCTTGGGTGAAGACCACAGTGGCATTTGGACCTTACCTAAAGATTTAAAAATAGGCCTCACCTTGGCCGAGGCCCTTGGACTTGATGACGCTGTTCTTGAAGTCTCTATTACCCCAAATCGGGGCGATTGTTTAAGCATCTTAGGTGTAGCTAGAGAAATAGCGGCCTTGACTAAACAAAAAGTTCGCTATCCTGAAGTAAATATAGAAGAAACGGGGGCACCTGCTGATGAGGAATTTAAAGTTACAGTCGTTCATCCAGACCACTGCTATCGTTATGTGGGTCGGCTCATTAGAGACATTAAATTAGGTCCTTCTCCCTGGTGGATGCAGGCGAGGTTGCTTTTGGCCGGCATTAGACCGATCAATAACATCGTAGATATCACTAATTATGTCATGTTAGAATGCGGTCAACCCTTACATGCCTTTGATGCCGAAAGGATTGCCAAAAAACATATCATTGTGCGCTTGGCCAAAGAAGGGGAAAGAATTACTACCTTAGACGGTAAGGAACATGCTTTAACTTCTTTAGATCTTCTTATTTGCGACCTTAAAGGACCCATTGCCCTGGCGGGGATCATGGGCGGGCATAATTCAGAAATTACTCCTGAAACCAGACATGTCTTTTTAGAAAGTGCCTATTTTAACCCGGTCACCATTCGTAAGACGGCCAAGCGGCTAGGTATTTCTACCGAGGCTTCTTACCGCTTTGAAAGGGAAGTAGATCCTGAAGACACCTTTTTTGCTGCCCAGCGGGCGAGTTACCTGATGCAGCTTCTTGCTGCAGGAAAGGTAGCTCCAAGGGCTATTGACGTCTATCCTAAGCCCTATCGGCCCAAGCGTGTCTTTCTCCGCATCCCACGCGTAAAACAAATTTTGGGGATGGAAATAAAAAAGGAACAAGTAGTAGATATACTTAAGGCCTTGCAGATAGAGGTGAAAGAAGGCGATAATACCCTAGAGCTTATCCCACCAAGTTATCGGCATGATCTAGAAAGAGAAATTGACTTCATTGAGGAAGTTGCCCGTCTTTATGGCTATGAAAATATTCCCTCTTCTTTTCCGGTTATCCCTCTTAAAGCAAAACCAATTTCCTTTGCCCAAAAGATTCGGGAACAGATCAAAGACATCATGGCCGGGTTGGGCTGGTCAGAAGTCATTACTTATGCTTTTATTGATCCTAAAATTTTTGATAAGTTGCGTCTTCCTCAAAATCACCCTTTACGTAAGGTACCAAAACTCCTTAATCCCCTTACCAGCGAGCGGGCGGTCATGCGTTCTACCCTTATCCCTGGCCTATTAGAGGCCTGTGATTACAACAGGCGTCAGCAGATTAGTCATCTGCGGTTGTTTGAGTTGAGTAAGGTCTTTTTCCAACACAAAGAAAATAATCTTCCTGAAGAAAGATATAAATTAGGTGGTATCTTAAGTGGTTATCACTATGATTTCTCCTGGCACTTTAATCCTCCCCAAGAGGCAGATTTTTATGACCTTAAAGGCAACATAGAAGCCCTACTTAAGGCTATAGGAATAGAAGGAGTAAAATTTGTCTTTCAGGAAGACATTCCCTATCTGCATCCGGCGCGGTCGGCCTATGTAATTAAAGAGGATAAAACTATTGGTTATTTAGGTGAAATTCATCCTGAGGTACAAGAGGCTTGGGATTTAAAATATACGGCCTTTGTGTTTGAGCTGGATATTGATGCCCTGCTTGGTTGTATGCCTGACCAAAAACGGTTTAAACCTCTACCTAAGTTTCCCTTTACCAGTAGAGACGCCGCCTTTATTGTACCCTTGGACTTTGTAGCCCAGGAGATAGAGGATTTTGTTTTTGACCTAAAGGTATCTTACTTAGAAAAAATTTCTATCATAGATGTTTATCAAGGAAAAGGAATCCCTGAAGGAACTAAAAGTTTAACTTATCGTCTTGTCTATCGTGCTCCTGACCGCACACTTACTGATGAAGAGGTAGAAAAAATCCATAAAACGATCGTAAATAAAATATTAAAGCAATTTCAAATCACGGTGAGGTGATGAAAATGACGAAGAAAGACATCATAGAACACATTCATAAACAAATGGGATTACCTAAATTGTTGATTAAAGACGTGGTTAACGAAACACTGGACATTATAAAAACGCGCCTGCAACAAGGTGAAGAGGTTAAGATTGTACGCTTTGGCAAGTGGCAGCCAGTATTACGTAAGTCCAAACGGGTCAAACATCCAGCTACAGGTGAAATGATCCACGTGCCGGCCTATGCCACTGTTACCTTTAAGGCCAGTCGGGAATTAGAGAAGATTTAGCGATTTTCATATTCCCACCGGGCTTGCCCAAAGACCTTTGGCCAGCTGGGTGGACATCTTGCTGTTTAGCTAATTATATTTAAAATAAATCTTTCAGGACACATTTTTCACATAAAGGCTTTGGGCGGCAGTATGTCTTGCCCAAGGCCACTAAGAGGGCGTGGTATTCGTTAAAAAGACCAGCGTCTTCCGGGAGGTGATCCATAAAGAAACTTCTTATCTCTTCATAATCGGCCTCTTCAGAAATGAGGTTGTGACGAGAGAGGATGCGTCTGGTATAGGCATCTACGACAAAGGTGGGTTTGCCTCCAGCATAAAGAAGGATGCTGTCGGCCGTCTCAGGACCAATTCCCCGTACTTTAAGCAGTTTTTCCCGTAAGGTGTTGGTATCTTCTTTAAACATGCGGTCTAAGTCACCTTCATATTCTTTAAATAAAAATTCCAGAAAGTTTTTTAAGCGCTTGGCCTTCAAATTAAAAAATCCCGCTGGCCGAATAAGCGTGGCTAAATAGGGTAAAGGCAGTCTATAAAGGGCCTCTGGTGCTAAAAGACCCGCCCTTTTTAGGTTTAAAATGGCCTTTTCTACATTCCTCCAGGCCGTGTTTTGCGTTAAAATGGCACCTACCGTAATTTCAAAAGGAGTCTCCCCTGGCCACCAGTGTTGGGGGCCAAAGTGCTGATAAAGGGTGTTATAAATATCCATCAACTGCTGCGTGATAGGAGAAAGGGGGGATTCTATCAACTGCTGCATGGTAGTAAGAGGTCAACCCTTCATTTTATCCTATCAATGCCCGCTTTCAGGCGCTTGATCACCCGTTCCTTACCCAAAACGGTCATGACCTCAAAGAGGCCCGGGCTAACAGTGCGCCCTGTAAGGGAAACGCGAATGGCCTGCGCAAAGTTGCGGGGTTTGAGACCATATTTTTGCTGGATTGCCCTAAAGACTTGCTCAAGTTGTTCTTCATTTAAGGATGGCATTTGCTGCATGGCCTTAAGCATTTCTTCTAGGGCCGGCCTTACCTCTGGCACCAGAAACTTTTTTTCGGCCTTGGGGTCATAGGCAATGTCTTCAAGAAAATAAAAGTCGGCCATCTCCGCCATTTCAACCAGGGTTTTGGCCCTTGTCTTCAGGGTCTGCACCACCTTGACAACATATTCCTTAGGGGCAGGTGGATATTTCTTCTTTTCTAAAAAAGGCACTAGCAAATCAGCCAGTTTTTCATCCGGTGTTTCTTTAATGTAATGAGCATTGAGCCAGAGAAGTTTTTCCTGATTAAACACCGCCGCTGACTTGCCAATGCGTTTAATATCAAACTTTTCAATGAGCTCCTGCAGGCTAAAAATTTCCTGATCGCCATAGGACCAACCAAGGCGGGCCAAGAAGTTGACCATGGCTTCAGGTAAAAAGCCCATTTCCTTATATTCAAGCACCGAGGCCGCACCGTGTCTTTTACTTAATTTGGTCTTATCTGGTCCTAAAATCATGGGCACATGGGCAAAGGCTGGTGGTTCATACCCAAGGGCCTCATAAAGCTGGATTTGCTTTGGGGTATTATTAATATGGTCATCACCCCTGATGACATGCGTGATACCCATGGTGGCATCGTCCACTACTACGACAAAATTGTATGTCGGCGTGCCATCACTGCGCTGGAGAATCCAATCGTCTAATTCGGCATTGTTAAATACAATAGGGCCATGAATAAGGTCATTGACGACTGTTTCTCCCACAAGATTGCTCTTAAACCGCACTACTGCCCCTGGTTTGGGGGGGAGGTTTTTAAATCGGCAAGTGCCATCATAACGAGGTTTTTCCCCTCTGGCCATGGCCTCTTTACGTTTTCTTTCTAACTCCTCCGGCGTACAATAGCAGTAGTAAGCCTTTCCTTCGGCGAGGAGCTTTTCAATGTGTTGTTTATAAATTTCCATGCGCTGGGATTGAAAATAAGGACCTTCATCCCAGTTAAGACCAAGCCACTTTAGGCCAGCGAGAATGTCGTCTACATATTCTGGTTTAGAGCGAACCCTATCTGTATCCTCAATCCTTAAAACAAATTTGCCATGATGGTGTCTGGCAAAAAGCCAGTTAAACAAAGCAGTTCTCGCCCCACCGATGTGCAAATGGCCGGTTGGACTTGGTGGAAAGCGCGTAACAACCTTACTCATTTCTCTCCCCTTCATTTGACGATGATACCAGCATATCCAACAACACTGCCATAATCACCAGAAATATCTCCAGAAGTAGCATAATGCACAAGCTCTGCCTTTTGTGCACCCAACTGTTTAGAGGCAACCAGCATGACGGTGGCCGGAATAATACCACACATAGTAATGTTGTTAGTATGCACAACCTCATAAAGCCCTGCTGGATCTAGGGCCAAGATCTGGTCAATGGCCATCTTATCTTTTACCCTTGCCTGTTTATCAGGTTCATAGTGAGTCATATCACTACTGGCAATGATAAGCACTGGTTGACCAAAATTCTTTATTGCTCTGGCAAGGGCATTACCCAATAATTCACAATTACTATACCAGGTATGGGACAAAACGATGGGCACAAAACGAAAATCTTTCTTAAAGTATTGCAAAAAGGGCAATTGTACCTCTATGGAATGTTCATAACGATGGGCATTTACATCTGGGCTAAAAAGTTCTGTTTCATTTAAGATAAGTGCAGCCAGTTTTTCTTCTATCTCTACCTCGCCCAAAGGGGTAACCCATACTCCCTCAGCCATAACCGCAAAGGGATCACCGATACCTGTATGATTTGGCCCTAAAATAACGACTGTATCTGGGATGGCTAGCTTGCCATATACGGCCCCGGCTACCCCTCCCGAAAATATATAGCCTGCGTGAGGGCATACTGCCCCTAAGGCCGGCTCCTTTTGTTTAGACTTAACTATATATCGGTCTAGATACTGCTTAAGTAGCTCTGGGCTATCTGGATAAAACTGACCAGCGACAATGGGTTGTCTAATCATCCTAACATCTCCTTTATCTTTATAAAGACTATAACATAGCTCCATCCCCTCTGCAAGAAATCCTTCTATTTGCTTAAAAATAGTTTAGTCGTCCCTGAAAAACTCTGTTTTAGCTTCCAACCGGCCCCAATTGCTTTTCATATTGCTCATTCCAGATCAAGACAAAAAGAGCAAATAAAAATCCTACCGCCTCCCGCATCCATTTTTTGAA
>Ga0256842_1000161_pt1 | contig 57834 bp, 56 predicted proteins | sample 4559240metaG_FD_185973 | JGI IMG/M metagenome (GOLD analysis project Ga0256842, IMG submission 185973) | Hydrothermal vent microbial communities from Guaymas Basin, Mexico - 4559-240 | ecosystem: Environmental > Aquatic > Marine > Hydrothermal vents | place: Mexico: Guaymas Basin | collected... | reverse complement strand
TGTGGTAACACTAGATAATGCATCATTTCATAAGAGTAAAAAATTTAAAGAGAATATTCCTAAGTGGGCAAATAGAGGTCTGATCTTAATGTATCTACCTCCTTACTCTCCAGAACTCAATATTATTGAAATTCTTTGGAAGTTTATCAAATATCACTGGATGGAAATGTCTGCTTATCAAAGCTATACTGCAATGAAAGAATATGTTCAGCGAATGCTTAATGAATATGGTAATAAGAGAGTTATAAATTTTACACAATACGAGAAGAAGTTCTACCCTTTGGTTATTGTTGATTAATTGGTTTTATTTTTGGGTAGGTACTTATATAGTTTCCATAATAGCAACTATAAAAGTAAGCCCAAGTGTTAATGGTACAAATAGCCAGTGATAAAGTGCAGTCAAAGCAAATTGCGCTCTCGACCAATCAACAAGTAGTTCACTGTGTTCCATATCTATCTCTCCTGTGTAAGGTGTTGTAAAATATACTCTGATCTCTCCTCATCATTTGAGAATCGATCTTCTAATATATTTGGAAAAAAAGCCATTTAATAATAGCAAACATAACAAATAGCTTTACACCAATGAGTAACCAGAGTGTCTTCCCTGTTTTCATATCTGCAAAACCATCATAATAAAAAAAATAGATTGATTTTAAAATTTTAGGCGTTTGTATTACAACTACCTTCACCATTGCTTTTATATAATTTTCCTGCAACGAGTAATTTGATAGAATCTTCAACTTTATTGATCTCTTGATCAAAATATATATCAAGACCAGCCCTAGCAAAACCTTCAGCTGGTGTTGCACCTATACCATTAACTATTAAAATATCTGGTTTTAATTGTAAGATGTTTGTAACTGCATCTCCACATACACTGTTATGACCATTGTTTTCTATAACTTCTACATCAGCAATAACATCATTTTCTAGTGTGATAATGGTGTAAAATTTTGCTTTACCAAAATGAGCACCTCTCTTACTTAAGTAACCTATATTCTCATCTGTTGGAAATACTATTCTCATATAAACTCCTAATAAACATATGTTCAATATGTCAAGAAGAGTTATTGATTTTACGAAAGAAATTTAATGGAGTCTAATGTATATAACCTAATTCTAAAAGCTTGTTATAAATTTTAGAAACTTTTTCACCTGCTGCTGATCCACCATGACCACCATGTTCAACAATTACAGAGACTACATATTGTGGATTCTTGTATGGTCCATATGTTGTAAACCAAGCATGTGAACGATCATAGTATGATATATCATGTTCTAATCTTCTTTTTTCAATATCTTGCTTAATTTTAACAACTTGTGCCGTTCCTGTTTTACCAGCAATTTTAATTTTACAATTTTTAACATGTCTATATGCCGTACCTTTTGGATGGTAACAAACTTGATACATCGCATTTTGAATTATTGGGAGATTTTTTAACTCCTCTTTAGTTAATGGTTCTTTTAATTTAATCTTAACAACTTTATCACCTATCTTTTTTACAAAATGTGGTGTTGGTAATTTACCAGTTGCCATTAATGCAGTTAAATTTGCGATTTGAATAGGTGTAACTAAAAAATCACCTTGACCTATAGCTGTATTGGCAGTTTCACCCATATACCAAGGACGATTATATTTTTTCATTTTCCACTCTCTTGATGGAACAATACCTATAAATTCATTTGGTAAATCTACACCTGTTTTTTTACCTAATCCATACCTTTTTAAACCCTCACTCATCTTCTTTATACCTATTTTTACTCCACCTTTATAAAAAAAATCATCACAACTCTCTCTTATCGCTTTTGTAATATTGGTCTTACCATGCCCTTGTCTTTTCCAACATCTAAAAATTCTTTTTCCTAATGGAAAAGATGATTTACAATTAACAGTATAATTTTTTGATATATTTGATATATAGATTAAACCTAAACCTATTTTAACACTTGATCCAGGTGGATATAAACCATGTATAAGTTTATCTGTAAATGGATGTTCAAGTGAATTTGCCAATTTATTATACATAGTATGAGACATACCAGAGACAAAGATATTTAGATCATATTCGGGAAAACTACTTGCAGATAAGATAGAACCATTAACATCCATCACAATAACAGCACCAGAATTATCTTTAAATAGTGTTGATATATATTTTTGAAGTTCTATATCAATATTTAATACCAATTTTGTATCTTCAATAGGTTTTTTATATGACAACTCCTCTATCTCTTGATTGTTTGCATTTACCTTTATCTCTCTTTTGCCCTCTTTACCTTGTAAATAAGAGTTATAATATTTTTCGAGACCTATTTTTCCAGTATAGCCTATAAGTTTGATGAGATTATCATTTTTAATATCTTTTCTATTAGCACGAGCTACATAACCTATGATATGAGAAGCTACCTTACCATAAGGATAATATCTTTTTGGTGCTGGTATGATTTTGATATTTTCTCTTAAATTCAATACTGAATATACAGGCATAATCTCCTCATAAGAGATAAACTGAACAATATCAATATAGTTATGATTATAATAAGATTCTTTCTTTTTATAATTTTTAATTAACTTTTTAGCATCTAAACTTGGAAGTAATTTTACCAGTATTTCTATCTCTTTATTAAAAGTATCTATATTTCGTTTAGATAAAAGATGTGGGTGAAGTTGTATCTTAAAACCTAGTTTATTAATAGCTATGGGTTTATTATTTCTATCTACTATCTCCCCTCTAACAGGAGCAATTTTAACAGTTTTCATAGTATTACTATATGAAAGATTCCTATAATAACGGTTTGATTCTACAGAAAGTGAAAAAACTCTTACAAGAATAGTTATCCACACTAACACAAAAATTGATATGATTAACTTTATTCTCATAATAAACTCACAATAAAAAATTCAATAACTATATAATAAATTATATAATAATTAATACTTGGTGTTGGTAAAAGAAATACTTTCGCTAAAAGTAATGAAAATAAAAAAAATCCAATATAGGCCAATAAAACATATACCATTTTAACACAAGCACTACAACTAAAATTTTGTTTCAATCTAGGTATTATAAATTTATAGATAAGTAAAAAATATATAATAGAACTAAATAATGTATAACTTTTATCTGTTTCAAAAACAACTAAACAAAATGCTATCAAAAATGTTTGAGATATATCATTATCATCTAATGCTTTTACAAATAACACAAATAACACAGCAAAAAGTGGTGGTAAAAAAAGATATATACTACTTAAAGATTCATAAATTACAAAAAATGCAACATATATATAAATCTTTACAGATTTTTGATTAGTGATACTTCGTTGCATATAGGAAAATGTTTACATTTGATACAATCAGCCCAAATCTTTTGTTCAGGAATAGATTCTTTTGGAATCTCATTAAATCCCAATTTTTCAAAAAAAGATGCTTTATAAGTTAAACTAAGCACCCTTTTAAGACCTAAATTTATACCATCATCAATAGATTTACGAACTAAATTCTCACCTATCTTTTGACCTCTTAAATCACTTTTTACGATTAAAGATCTAATCTCACCCAATGATAAAGTATGGATATGTAATGCACAAAATCCAACCAACTCATCATCTATAAAAGCTAAAGTATACGATCTTATATTTGTAGCTACTTCATCATCATTTCTAGCTAAAATAATCCCAGATTCTACCTCAGGAAGAACTAACTCTTGCATTTGTACTATATCACAAAGAGTTGCTTGAGTATAGTTAACTTTCATCAACTTCCTCTTCCTCTTTTTCCTCTAAAATATCATAAATCACTTTTATAGCTTTTTGCATACCTCTTTTTTTAGAACTTGAAACCATCATAGCATTTGGAAATCGTTTTCTAAGTGCATTTTGTTCTTTTTGATTCAGTTTATCTATCTTTGTAAAGATTTGTAGTATGTATTGGTTCTCTCTTACTGTATCAAATAAAAATTCACTTACTGATGTATCTATATCTAAATCTGGATGTCTACAATCTATAAGATGGATAAAAAGTTTAATTTGTTCTCTTTGTGAGATATAATCTGTTAGATTTTTTTCCCAATCATACTTTATAGATTTTGAAACTTTTGCATATCCAAACCCTGGTAAATCGACAAATTGAGCAATACTTTTTTTATCTGTTTCTCTATTGATAAAAGTAACATCAAAATAATTAATCAATCTTGTTTTCCCCGGTGTTGAAGATACTTTTGCTAAACCTTTATGGTTTGTTAAAGCATTTAAAAGTGAACTTTTCCCTACATTTGAACGAGCCATAAACACAACTTCATTTTGCTCTACTGATTCTGGAGCAGCTGATACATTTGGAGCTGATGTTATAAACTTTGAATCTACTATATCTATCATCTATTTTTCCTCTTTATTTGGTAAATTAAAAATCATAATAACTGGTTCTTTTTTCGCACCTTTCGCATATGCTTCACCATCAACAGTTTTTAAAACAACCTCTTCACCAATAATAGTTTTTTCATTATTTAATTGTTTTAAAACCACATTTTTAAAAAAATGGTACTCTTTAGTTATAGGTAAGTATGTAACCTCTTGTGCAGAACCACTATATGTATCTTTAGCTTCTGTTTTTATAAAAAAAGAGACATCACCCTTAGCGATATACTTGATAGGTTCTCTTTTTTTATTTATATAAATCGTTATATTAGAAGCATTTAGTTCATCAGAACCTTTAACTATACTAACATCGCCATTAAAAATCGTAATCCCAGTTTTTTCATCTGTTTTAAACTCGTTTGCTTTTATAACTAACTCTTGTGACATTAGTAATGATGTCATAAAAAATATAAGTAATATCGGTAATTTCATTATTTAGATTCTCCTAATTGGTATTTAACTGTAACATTTTTAGCTTCTGCATTATTTAAAACATTATTGTATCTAAGTGATGTTCCAATTACACTGTTTTTACCTTGGTATAACATAAAACTTTTGTCTGTTTTAGTAATATTTGTTTTTTTATTGTAAATTAACTCTTGACTTTTAAATGCTAAACCATCTTCTCTATCATATGTAACATCACCAACTAGATTGATTATATTATCTTTATAAATACCTTGCTTCGCTTGCATATTTGCAAGATATTTTTTTGAATTATCTGTATAGTTAATATTTGAAATCAAATATTTATCACTATATTTTACAGCACTGTCACCTTTCATAAAAGTTGATAAACTATTTTTATCTATCTCATATAAAGTAAAAGATGATATTTCAAATACAGGAACATTTTTAAAAGTTTGTTGTTTAATATCTAATGGCTTAAAAAAAGCATATATCATCATCAAACCAATCAACAAAATAAGAAAAAAAAGATTTATATTTATAATGATACCCTCATATTAAATTGACCATAAAGATAAAAACTTCTCTTTTTGATTGTTTTCATCTACTAAAATCTCTATCATCTCTCTAACTGCACCATCACCACCATCATAAGTTAAAACTTTATCAACAATCTGTTGGATATCTTTAACCCCATTTTTAGGTGTAAAACTTTTACCAACTAGATTAAGCATATTGTAATCATTAAGATCATCACCAATCGCACTAACATTTGAGAAATCTAAATCTAAAGAATCTACTAACTCTTTTAAAATTCTATCTTTATCTTTGATTCCTTGATAAATATGTTGAACTCCTAACTCTTTAGCTCTCTTTTCAACAATGGTAGAATTTCTGCCAGTGATGATAGCTACTCTATTACCAAGTTTAACCCAAGTGCTGATTCCTAAACCATCTTTTACATTAAAAGCTTTACTCTCAATAGAATCAGCCGAATATATAAGTTTACCATCAGTTAGACAACCATCAACATCTAAAACTATTAACTTAATCATAAAACATCTTTTGTACTAGGGATTCCAACTCTCTCATTTAAAGTTACTGCTCTACGGATAGCAACTGCTACAGATTTGAATGCTGCTTCAATTAAATGATGTTTATTTTTACCTCTTAAAGCTACAATATGTGTACTTGTTCTTGAGTTTAGTACAAATGCTCTAAAAAATTCTTCAACCAATTCTGTATCAAAATTTCCAACTTTACCATCTAAATCTATCTCATAAACTATAAATGGTCTATTGCTTAAATCTAAATCACAACTAACACAAGCTTCATCCATAACGATATTAGCACTACCAAATCTTTCCATATTTTTTACAGGGTAGATAGCTTCTGCTAACAAAGAACCAAGAACAATCCCTATATCTTCAACAGAATGATGATCGTCTATATGCACATCACCTTTACACTCAACAGTTAAATCTATCAATGAATGTTTAGAAAAACTCTCTAACATATGGTCTAAAAAACCTATACCACTGTTTATCTCACTTTTACCTGTACCATTAATATTTAACGAAACAGTTATATCTGTCTCTTTTGTTACTCTTGTTTTAGTTATCATTAATTAATCCTCTCTTACTATAAATGAGTTTTGAAAATTATCTAATTTATAATCCCGAATCTCATTCTCTGTTTTAAAGCCTCTAAGTAAAACTTTATAATATCTCATACCATCACTATCCGTATCTTTAATAATTGTTTTATAACCATCTTTATTGTCATATTTTTCTTGTAAGGCTAATGCTCCCTTTATGTTTGAAAAAGATGCAATTTGAAGAGCATATCTTCTTTTAGGTATAGTTCTTTTTTTAGTGTATTTAATCTTTTTTTTATGTTGTATATGTTTTATACTATCTTCTAAACTCGCATCAACACCTACCACTTCAAGTTCAACTGGTGCTGTTCCTGTTCCTATCATATCTATTTTTTTAGCAGCTGTTTTTGACAAATCTATGATTCTTGTTCCAACGAATGGTCCTCTATCGTTTATACGAACTATAGTTGAAAGACCGTTTCGTTTATTGGTCACTTTTACCATTGTATTCATTGGTAAAGTTTTATGAGCTGCTGTCATACCGTGCATATCATATTTTTCACCATTACAAGTTAGTTTACCGTGAAAATCTGGCCCATACCAACTTGCATAACCATGAAACTTATCTCCAACATCAACAAAGATTGGATCGTATCTTTTTCCTCTCACAACATATGGCTTCATTTTAAGTCTTAAAAAATCTTTATTATTTGTTTGCTTACTGTAATGGTGACCATTAGCAGGATAAGATTTAGTTGGTTGAGTATATCTTTGTGATTTATACACCCTAGAACCTTTCGTACTACAACCAGATAACATTAAAACAATGGAGATTATCATTAATAAAAGAATTTTATTCATAAATTTTCAACCTATCACCTATTTTAATTAAACTACTTTTTAAATTGTTATTAGATTTTAAGTTATTTATACTAACTTTATATCTTTTAGAGATTGAACCTAAAGTATCACCTCTTTTAACTAAATAAAAAAACTTTCTATTTATAATACTATCACTTTTTTTATTAACTATGGGAATTATAAGCTTTTGTCTTAACTTTAATCTAGTATTTTTTAGTTTATTAAAATCCATAATCACCTTATATGGCACTTTATATCTCTTACCTATAGCAGATAAATTATCTCCACCTTTTACAGTATAAATTTTATATGTATGTCTTGTTGAAGTTTTATAATACTTTTGTTTAAAATCAGATAGCTTTACATATGGTATGTATATAACATAATTTTTATCATATGGTGGAACAAAATCATATTTAAGATGTTTGTTTAACTCTTGTAACTCTTTTAAAGGTAAAGAGATTAGTTTTGAAACTCTTTTTAAAGATTCACCACTAGGAACTTCTACACTAGCTATAGAGTAAGCACTCGCTCTATTTAAAAGATAACCATACTCATGTTTTAATAAAAACTTCTCATCATTTCCTATCATAGCTAATGCAACAATTTTTCTTATATAATATCTACTCTCTTTAGGTATATATTTTTTCTTTTTATCAAGTAAAACTGATAGTTCATCAGTTCCAGCTTTTTTGATAGCACGACTTAACTTACCACCACCACAATTATAAGCGATAGCAGCTAGATACCATTTTCCAAATTTTTTATGTAAAAAAGATAAATATTTTGCAGCAGCCTTAGTAGATTTTATAAGATCTCTTCTTTCATCAACATATTCATCTATTTTTAGACCAAACAATTTTCCTGTACTTGGCATAAATTGCCATAATCCAGATGCTTTTTTCTTTGAATATGCTACATTTGAAAAATTAGATTCTGCCATAGCTAAATAAAGAAATTCTTGTGGGACTTTATACTTTACTAAAATATTTTTTATACTTGGTATAAATATATAAGCTCTATTCATCGCTTTAAAAAAATGTTTCTTTTGATTAACTTGATTTTTCATACGATTTAAAATAGGGTCATAAAGAAATGAGGATTCTATATCGAATGATTCTAGTACAGATAAATCTTTATCAGAACTAGAATAAGTCAAGTTTGCACTTAAAAAAATCGGTATAAAAATAGTTAAAAAATATCTTATCATATAAAGCTTTCATTATTTAGGATTTAGTGATATATTTTACCAAAAAAAATATTAAAATTAAATTTTTTAGATATTATTTTTATATTAAACTTTTTATTTAAGCAAATCATCATATAAATTTCCCTACCCTATGGAAAATAAAATATAAAGAATTAAATTATGTCAAATAGATTAGAAAAAGAGGATTCACCTTATCTGCAACAACATAAAGAGAATCCAGTAGATTGGTTTCCATGGAGTGATGAAGCATTTGCTAAAGCTGAATCTGAAAATAAAGCTATATTTATCAGTATAGGGTATTCATCTTGCCATTGGTGTCATGTGATGGAGGAGAATGTTTTTGAGAACAAAGAGTGTGCTGATATTTTAAATGAAAGTTTTGTGTGTATAAAAGTAGATAGAGAGGAGAGACCAGATATAGATAAACATTATCAAGAGGTTTATCAACTACTAAATAACCGTTCGGGGGGATGGCCTACAAGTATCTTTTGTACCCCTCAAAACAAACCATTTTTTGCTGGAACATATATACCACCAGAATCTCAAACTGGTTCTATCGAGGGTATGGGGTTTAAAGAGATAACTAAGCTTATCGCTACTAAAGTGAAAGAGGATGATCCATCATTATATAAAAATGCTGATGATGTTGAGAATTTTATGAACAAAGAATCTCATCCTAGTGAAGCTACTGTTTTAAAAGAGAGTTTTAAAGAGAACTTTATGCTTCAAGTAAAAAATGCTTATGAGACTAGAGATGGTGGGTTTTCAGTATCTCCAAAATTTCCACATACAGCAACACTAATAGCCCTTTTAACAATAGATAAGCTATATAATGACAAATCAGCAAAAGCTATGGTTATCCATACTTTAGAATCTATGAAAAAAGGTGGTATGTATGATTTGGTAGATGGTGGATTTTGTCGTTATAGTGTAGATTCTAAATGGAAAGTTCCCCATTTTGAAAAAATGCTTTATGATAATGCCCTACTTTGTGAGTTATATACAAAAACATACTTAACATATAAAGATGAGAAGTTTTTAAAAATAGCAAAAGAGTGTGCTGATTTTTGGTATGATGAGATGAGTGAAAATAATCTTTTTTATAGTGCTAGTGATGCTGACACTGGTGGTGAAGAGGGTTTATACTTCACATATAGTTATGATGAGGTTTATACTGTTTTAGCTGAAAACAACTATGAAAACATAACATCTATCATGGATAGTATAGGTGTTACACATCATGGTAGTTTTGAGGGTAGAAATATCATCAGATTTGAAGATGGTGTGGAGATTGAAAATTTTGATAAGATAAAAATTTTACTTAAAGATTTAAGAAAAGATAGAGAGTACCCTTTCATAGATAAAAAGATTCAAACCTCTTGGTCAAGTATGATGATAAAATCTCTATTTTTGCTAGGTAATCTAGATTCTAAGTATAAACAAAGAGCCATAAAATCGTTAGATGCTTTACTAGATACAATGGATATAGATGGTAAACTCTACCACTCTACACTTATACATAAAACTCCAAAAGTTGGTGCTTTTTTAGAGGATTATGCTTTTTTATCATCAGCTTTATTAACTGCTTACGATTCTACACAAGATGAAACATACCTAATTTTTGCTCAAAAATTTACAAACTCAGCATTAGCAGAGTTTTATAAAAACGGTGTTTGGAAATTTAGTAGTGGTGAGTTTGAAACAAAAGCTGATATATCAGATAACACATACACAAGCCCTGTAAGTATAATGGTTGAGAACCTATTATCTCTAGGAACTCTACTTGAAGATGAAAAATATACACATTTCGCTTTTAAAACACTAGAGTACAACTCTTATGAACTCGGTAGAAAACCTATCTATTACCCATATATGCTAACTCAAATGTTTAGATATTTAAAAGGTGATAGAATCATAAAATCAACACAACAAAATCTAAGTAAAAAAGAGTTAAATGGTTTTGACTACCCTTTTGTACTTAAAAAATTAAGTGATGATAATAGTTATATGATATGTGGTGATAAGAGTTGTTTTGCTAATACTACAGATATAAATGTTATCAATAAAATTATAAACGATATTTTTTAAATGAACTATAAAATAGAGACTATTCCTCGATTTGAAAAATATAATATCTTAACAGAGATAAGATGAAAAAAGCCTACCCAACCACAAAAAAAGAGTGGATAAAATACTTAACGATTGATAAATATTTTACACCTAAAAATATAAATTATAGAAAAAGTATCATTACTCAAAGTGGTTGTAATTTTGATGAAATTGTTTTAGAGATAGAGAAGTATAGAACAAAAAATAAGAAAGAGCTTATAACTTTAAATAAAAAAAGATTTTACTTTGTTGAAACAGAGTATCTAAAAAAGAAATTACAACTTATAAAAGATTTTTGGAAAAACTCACCTTATATATTTAAAGATGAGTATAAAAAAGAGCTTATCTTTGATACCCTTATATCTGAAGCTTTTCACTCCTCTTCCATAGAGGGGGCATATAGTACAAAAAAAAGAACTGAAGAGATTATAAAAAAGCATCTTACCCCTCAAGATAAATCTGAAAAAATGATAGTTAATAATTATAGAGGGCTTGAATATATTTTTGAACATAGAGATAAGAAACTTGATGATGAGTTTATACTATTTTTACATAAAATGATTACAGAAGATACACTGGATGATAAAAAAGATGAGGGTGTATATAGAGATAATGCTGTTGATATTATGAGTGATAAACAAACCATTATATTTAGACCAACATCAAATATAGATGAGATGAGAGAGATGTTTAGTAAGCTACCTCTTTTTATGAATTCGATCAATGAAAATAGTAGTATTGAACCTATATATAAAATTATCTCATTTCATTTTTTATATGGTTATATCCATCCACATTTTGATGGTAATGGAAGAACATTAAGAGTTTTATTTACTCACCTACTCGGGAAAAATGGCTACGATATGTTTTACTATATATCTTTATCGGAGATAATTCATCTAAGTGAAAAAAGAAAAAAAGAGTATGAAAAAGCATTTGAAAGTGTAGAAAAGAATGGTTTAGACTTAACTTATTTTATCTATTATATGGTTGATGTGATGATTGAAGCTTTACAACTGTTAGACAAACGAGTGTTTTTATATTTTAGAGAAAGCATAATTTTAGAAAAAGTTGATAGTTTAAATATACTATTAACTCAAAGACAAATAGGTGTATTGAAAACCATAGCTAAAAATAAAGTTGCATTTGCAATGACATCAAAAGAGATAGCAAAAAAGTTTAAATTATCTACTCAAACTATAATGAAAGATATTAAGTTTTTAGTAGATTTTAAGTTGTTGAGAAAAAAAAGAACAGGATTAAAAATCTATTATGAATTAAATATTGATATTACTAGATAAATAAGGATAAAATAAAATGAAAAAACTAAATACTCTTACCATAAAACAAAGAGAAGAACTTTTTAGACAACTTCGTATATCTATCACTCATCACTCAAATGCGATGGAGGGAACTACATTATCATTCGGTGAAACAAAAGAATTGCTTGAACATGGAAATACAGCTGGAGACAAACCACTACATGAACAACTTGTTATTTTAGGCTTTGCTAAAGCTTATGATGTTATAGTTCGTGAAGCTACAAATCCACATAATATTATGGATAGTAGTTTTATAAAAGATATTCATGCTATTATGTTTGAAGATGCTTTAAAAGTTTTACCACAATTTATCTCTAAACCTATTGGAGCATATAGGTTAGATGATAGATATATCAAAGGTGTAGATATAAAATTATCAGCACCAAATAAAATCTCTAATGATATTGAAAATCTACTTTACAAATTTGATAGTAATCATATGAGTTTAGAAAATATAGCAGAATTTCATATTTTATTTGAGAAAATTCATCCATTTGCCGATGGTAATGGCAGAGTTGGAAGATTAATCATGGCTTTTCAAGCTATTCAAAATAATATTGTTCCACCTCTTATTGAAAATGAGCATAGGGGTGAATATTTGACAGCTATCAATGATAATTATGAACTTTTTAAGTTTATAGATGAAAGTATTGAAAATAGTTTAGCTTTAATAAAAAATTAATAGGAATAGTTATGGGTTCAAAAAGAAATATGTTAGATAATGAGTTAGAGGAAAATGCTATCGAGGAGATAGTACATGAGGATAGAAGAAAATCAGATGATGAGAATCTTGTAGAGAATGAAAAAAGAAACAAAAAGGGTAAATCACAAAAAGTTGCTGTTTGGATAAAAAAAGAGGTTTTAGAGTATGAAGATGAACTAAAAAAACTTCAGATAGAACTTTTAAAAATGCAAAATCATATAAAAGAAACTGGTCAAAAGATTCTGATGATTTTTGAAGGTCGTGATGCTGCTGGTAAGGGTGGTACTATCAAAAGAATTACAGAACATCTTAACCCTCGTGGTGCTAGAGTTATCGCTCTTGATAAACCAAATGATGTTGAAAAAACACAATGGTATTTTCAAAGATATAGCCACTTTTTACCATCTGCTGGTGAGATAGTATTGTTCGATAGAAGTTGGTATAACCGTGGTGGTGTTGAACCTGTTATGGGATTTTGTACACAAGAGGAACATAAAGAGTTTCTACATGAAGTTCCAGAGTTTGAAAAAATGTTAATCAATTCAAATATTAAAATTTTTAAATTTTATTTTTCAGTATCGAAAAAGATGCAAGAGAAAAGATTTGATAAAAGAAGATCTGATCCACTAAAACAGTATAAACTTTCACCTGTTGATGAGCAATCACAAGGACTTTGGGATAAGTACACTATAGCTAAATACTCTATGCTTTTAGCATCACATACAGATCATGCTCCTTGGACTATTATCCGTTCTGATAACAAGAAAAAAGCTCGTATAAATTGTATTAAACATATTTTAGATAATATTGATTATCCAAATAGAATAAAAAGTACAAAGTTAAAAACTGACGATGAGATTTTAATACATGCAAATGAAGAGATTCGTATAATGGAAACAGAGATGTCTTTAAAGAAAAACTTGTAACAAAGGATACGAATATTAAAATTATGCTATAATCCCTCCACTGAAAAAAAGGGGTTATATGCTTAATCAATTTAAAAAATATACATTTATGATAAAACTCGGTTATCAACATACAAATAAATTTAAAAAAACTTTCTTCCATCCATTTATAACTTATAAACAAGCATATAAACAACTGTCAAATGATCGTCAAACATATTCAAATAGTGTGCTTGAATTTTTAAATATAGAGGTTGAAGTTGTTGGTGAACTACCTAAAAGAGATAAAATCCTTTATGCTATAAATCATCGTTCTTTACTTGATATTATAGTTATGGAACATATATTTTCACAAAACAATAAAAATGGTACTTGGATAGCTAAAGAGGAACTTTTTACTGCTGTATATGGTAAATTTTTTCAATATAGTGGATGTATAAGTGTTGATTTAAAAAGTGGTAAAGGGTTACTAAAATTTTTTAAAGAGATTAAGAAGATTCTTCTAAAAGTTGATGATTTCAATATATATATCTTTCCTGAAGGTGAACGATTTAAGGGTGAGGGATTACAAACATTTCAAAGTGGTGCTGCTAAAATAGCTAGAGCAAATAAACTTGATATTGTTCCTGTTTTCATCAACGAAAAACTTGAAGAGATTTTTAAAAATGCTCCTTATAAAGAAAAAAAGATTGTTAAAGTTCATATAGGTGATATTGTGAATCATAAAAATCTTGAAAGTGAATATGTTCAGTTTATGAATGAAGCAAAAAGTTCATCATAAAAGATTTAAAATACAACTATGGATATTTTAAAGTTTAATAGTTTTATTGCTCAAGATGTTCTTATATTTTTTTATTATATAAGTGCTGTTGTAGTACCTATATTTTTATACTCCATCCGTTTATATCTTCTTAAAAAACTACCTTTTTACAAACAACTAAACGATAGTTTATCTACTATATATAAAAAACTAACTATAAAAAGAAAAATAGAAATTATTTTACTTTTTATAGTTCTCTTTATATTTATGGAACTTACACTGCGAATTATGTTTGAATTTATGATAGCATACTTTGATATACACAACTATCTATATCAAATATCTAAAAAAGTTTGAGTATTAAAACCTAAAAATATAGTGATGATACCTAAGACAACTATAAATATAGCAGATTTATATGTATTTTTCATACCACCAAACCAAACAGCATATAAAGCTTTTAAAAGGTTGTTACTACCTGATGCTATCATTATAGCACTTATGATATGATGGTTTGTAACACTGAACTTACCTGTTAATATAGATAATATAAATGGATCAATATCTGTAAAACCTATAAGAAATGAAAGTATCTCTAAACCAGAAGTACCATAGTTTTTAGTCACAAAATCTGTAAGCATAATCATCCCAACAAATAAAAATGAAAACAAAAATGCTGTTTTTAATTCTAATGGATTTTTATCTACTATATCACTTTTTTCTTGTTTAACTTTTTGATTTTTCATATAAAAAAATGCACTAATAAACCCAATAACAGATAAAATAGTAAATGGTATAATTAAAGCTTTACCAACCTCAAAATTAAAAATCAAAGCTACTATAATCAATCGTAAATACATAACAGATGTCGCTGAAACAATAGCAGAATCTATGATTCCTAAACCATTTAACTGCTTAGATTTTCTAGCAAGAACGACCGTTGTAGCTGTTGAAGAGTATGAACCACCTATGATACCTGTTAGAAAATAACCTTTTGATGGGAAAATATACTTTTGTAAAATATAACCACTATAACTTATACCAGATATAACCACTACAGCTAACCAAATCTTAAAAGGTGATATGGGTATATATGGAATCGTATTTGTATTTGGTAAAAGTGGTAAGATAACTACTGATAAAAGTATCATTTTACCTAATGTTTCAAACTCCTCTGTATTTATAGCATCAACAAATTTTTCAACACCTTTATTGGAATTTAGTATAAAAACAATAGTTACATATAAAAGTGCAATCATCCATATAGGTTGTGTTTGAATAATAGCACCAAATGAGTATATAAGAAGTGTCACTATATACATTAAAATACTTCGTTTCTCTTGTGCAAGATTTTTAACATATAACAAAGCAAATAAAATAATAAGGGAAAAGAAACCACAAATATAAAGAAGTTGCATAGGTGTATTTATAACAAAAAGAACATAACCTAAAATACCTATAAAACTAAATGTTCTAACATCACCAAAAAAATGGTTGTCATCTTTTGGCTTCATAAACTCTAATCTATAAGATTTTACTTCCAACCCTATTAAAAAACTAAAAACTAACACTATTAAAAAATGTAACAAATTCAAATCTATACTCACAACACTACCTTTTCTTTACACTTTAACTTATGTAAAATTATAATATAATAATATTCATATTATATTAAGAGTATAATCAACAAAAAATTAAAATAGTAAGGTATCAAAATGAGTAAAATGAGTTTAGGTATAAATATAGACCATGTAGCAGTTTTAAGAGAAGCTAGAAGAGTGAATGACCCAGATATTTTACAAGCACTTTATGTTGCTGTAAACAATGGTGCTGACCAGATAACTATACATCTTAGAGAAGACAGAAGACATATACAAGATATAGATGCTAAAAACATCATACAACTCTCTGCTATACCTGTAAACCTAGAGTGTGCTATAGATAAAGATATACTAAACATCGTTTGTGATTTAAAACCTCATAGAGTAACTTTAGTTCCTGAAAAAAGGGAGGAGGTAACAACTGAGGGTGGATTAGATGTTTTTAATTTTAAAGATAGAATCTCTTTTGCTATTGAGCAACTTCACGATTCTATCATCCCTGTTTCACTATTTGTTGATCCTACTATAGAGGCTATTGATATGAGTAAAGAGTTAGGTGCTGAGATGGTGGAGCTTCATACTGGAACATTTGCCAACCTTTTTGCTATGCTCAACTCATCACTACCCTACTCTAACCACTCTGTAAAAGAGTTTGAACTACCCCGTTATGAACTATCTGATAGATTAGAAAAATCGATAGAAGATATAAAAAACTGTGCTGTTCATGCCAATAAGATAGGTTTAGAGGTAGCTGCTGGACATGGTCTAAACTACCATAATGTTCACGAGATGATGAAGATAGAGGAGATAATCGAACTCAACATTGGTCAAAGTATCATCGCTAGGAGTGTATTTAGTGGTTTAGCTGATGCTGTAAAAGAGATGAAAAAACTCACGACAAGGGTATAAAAGATGAAACCTACTTTAGCTATAAGTGTTGGTGACTTAAATGGTGTTGGAATCGAGATAGCACTAAAAGCACATCAAGATATTTTAGAACTTTGTAACCCTATCTATTGTATAAATAACTATATGTTATCTCAAGCTGTTAAACTTCTAAATATTGAGATTCCAAATGATTTTCAAACTTACCATATAGATGGTGAGTTTGAGATAAAACCAGCACAAGTTAGTTCAGATTCTGGAAGATACTCTTACGATTCTTTTATGGGTGCTATAAAACTTTGTGAAGATAAAAAAGCTGATGGTGTTGTAACTATGCCTATACATAAAGAGGCTTGGATGTTGGCTGGTTTAGAGTATAAAGGGCATACAGACCTACTTCGTAAACATTTTGACAAAGAAGCTATTATGATGCTTGGTTGTGATGAGATGTTTGTAGCACTATATACTGAGCATATCCCTCTTCGTGATGTTGCCTCACATATAAAAAAAGATAAACTGATTCCATTTTTACTAGACCTACATAAAAGTATAGGTGATAAAAAAGTAGCTGTTTTAGGTCTAAACCCTCATGCTGGAGATAATGGTGTTTTAGGTGATGAGGAGAGAGATATAGATGAAGCCATAAAATATGTAAATACGAAAATAGATAAAGAGTTATTTATAGGTTCAATAGTACCAGATATAGCTTTTACCCCACACTTTAGAAAAAACTTTAACTATTTTTTAGCGATGTATCACGACCAAGGTTTAGCACCACTAAAAGCATTACACTTTGATGAGAGTATAAATGTCTCTTTAAATCTACCTATCATAAGAACATCAGTAGATCACGGAACTGCTTTTGATATAGCTTATAAAGGTGAAGCTAAAACTCTTAGCTATCTTAATGCTGTTAAGTATGCCATCTCTTAAATTTGAAAAGATATAATTTTTTTATATCTTTTCCCACTCAAATTTACTTATATTTTTAAGCTTTTTACTAAACTCTATACCTATTAAATATATATCTTTTTTTTCATTTAGATATTTACTAACATAATTTTTCTTTTTAATCTGCTCTATCGCATCATTACCATCTACTTTAAACTCTATAAGATAGATATTGTTGTTTAATTTTATAGTTAAATCTATACGACCTAAAGAGGTAACATCTTCAGCTGTTATATCTAATCCACTAGCACTAAGATAAGCATAAAAAACACTAGCATAATAACCCTCATAGTTAGATATATCATTTTTAGTGTAGTTGTTGTTTGCTAATGATGAAAACAATGAAGTAAAAAGTGTTTTAAAACTTTCTATATCTGCTTCAAATAACATCTCATAAAGTTCCACCCTTTTATCATCATAACTATCATCTACCAAATAGTTTAAAAATATAGAGTTAAGAGATATTTGAACCTCCATATTTGGAATTTTTAGTTTATACTTTATACCAATAGGTGTTTGTATCTGCTTATCTATTGTCAAATATCCAGCTTGAAAAAGTAACACTTCAAGTTTTAACTTTTCTATCTCAAAGCTATTTAAAATCTCCTCACCTATCATCATATTTTCAAGATTTGGTATATTGTAATGATTTTGTTTTTTAAGTAGTGTTATCAAAAAGTAAGGATTTCCACTCTCCCACCAGTAGTTTTTATATAAAAATTCATTATCTATAAACTGTAAAATATCAAAAGGGTTATAAACCTTATCACCTAAAAAGTTATAGCCGTTATACCAGTTTTTAACATGAGCTAAATCAGCACCAACAAGATACTCTTTAAACTCATTTTCTATATTTGATTGTGTATATCCACATACATTTCCATATTTTGGTTTTAAAGATATATCAGTTAAATTATTTAAACCACTAAATATATTTGCTTTAGAAAACTTACTTATACCTGTTAAAAAAGCAAACTTTATATAAGCATCATTAGCTTTCATCATCACATAAAAACCTCTTAAAAAGTCTCTATTTTCTAATGCTCTGTTTGTATCTTCTAGGTTATCTAGTATAGGTTTATCATACTCATCTATGAGAATTACTACTGGTTTTTTATATTTCTCATAAGCTTTATGGATTAGTTCTTCAAAACAGTTAGATGGATCTTCTACACTTTCACACTCTACTCCTAACCTTTTTTGATTCTCTTTTAGTATAGCTATTGCTCTTTTATGTGTAGATTCTAATGTTTTTAGATCACCACTCCAGTCTATCTTAATAACAGGATATTTATCTTCAAAGTCCCATTTATCATATATATCTAAACCTTGAAATAACTCTTTGTTACCCTCAAATATATTATGAAGAGCATCTAAAAAAAGAGATTTACCAAATCTTCTTGGACGAGATAAAAAACTATATTTATAGTTTTCTATCAAATCTAATGCTAAATGAGTTTTATCTATATAGATGTAATCCTTATCTATTATCTCTTTGAATGTTTGTATTCCGATTGGTAGTTTTTTCATTTTATCCCTTTTACTTATGTAAAGCCAACTCTTTTTTAAGATACTCACCAGTATAAGAACCTGTTTTTTCATAGTTATCTGCTAAATCTTCAGGTGTTCCCTCTGCTATGATAAGTCCACCACCAGAACCACCCTCTGGTCCCATATCTATAACCCAATCGGCATTTTTTATCATATCTAAGTTATGTTCTATGATTAACATACTGTTGCCTAACTCTACAAACTTATGTAAAACATTTGTAAGTCTATCTACATCAGCAAAATGTAAACCTGTTGTTGGTTCATCTAAAATATAGAGAGTTTTACCTGTATCTTTACGACTTAACTCTTTACTTAGTTTAATCCTCTGAGCCTCACCACCTGAGAGTGTAACGGCATTTTGACCAAGAGTTATATAGCCTAGTCCTACATCAACTAAAGTTTTCATCTTCAAGTTTATTTTTGGAATCGCTTGAAAAAACTCATAAGCTTCATCTACACTCATTGCTAAAACATCAGCTATAGTTTTACCTTTATAAAAAACTTCTAAAGTTTGTTGATTATATCTTTTACCATGACAAGTATCACATTTAACCATTATGTCTGGTAAAAAGTGCATCTCTATCTTAATTTCACCCTCACCTTGACACTTCTCACATCTACCACCCTTAACATTAAAACTAAATCTTGAAGTGGTATAACCCCTTATTTGAGCCTCTTTTGTTTGGCTAAATAGATTTCTTATCTCATCCATTACACCAGTATATGTAGCAGGGTTACTTCTAGGTGTACGACCTATCGGGCTTTGATCAAGATATATAACTTTATCTACATATTCTAGCCCCGTTATCTCAACACCAGCAACTTTATTTACCTTTCTAGCATGGTTTAAAAGTTCTCTAGCAGTTGGTAACAGAGTTTGAAGCATAAGCGAACTTTTACCACTTCCACTTACACCAGTGATACAAACAAAATTATTTAGTGGTATCTTAGCACTAAGATTCTCTATATTGTTTATAGTTACATTCTTAATCTCTATATATTTGTTTTGTTCTCTTCTGTAAAAATACTCTATCTTTTTTCTACCATAAAGATAATCAGCAGTAAGTGTTTTAGCCTTTTTTAGTTTAGCCAATGTTCCACTAAAAACAACCTCACCACCAAATTTTCCAGCACCCTCACCTATATCTACTATAAAGTCAGCATTTTCTATCGTCTCTTTATCATGTTCAACAACGATTACAGAGTTACCTTTCTCTTGTAGGTTTCTAAGTGTTCTTATAAGTTTTAGAGTATCTCTCTCATGTAAACCGATACTTGGCTCATCAAGAACATACATAACACCTGTAAGACCTGAACCTATCTGTGAAGCGATTCTAATCCTCTGTGCTTCACCACCACTAATGGTTCTAGCATCTCTACCTAAAGTTATATAACCCAAACCAACATCATATAAAAAATATAATCTTTCACGAATCTCATTTAAGATGGGTTGTGATACTTGCTTACCCTGCTCATCGAGATAAGTGAAGTTTTCTTTGTTAGCAAACCACTCATAAGTTTTTGCTATAGGCATCTCTAAAAGTTCTGCTATCCCTTTTTGTGCCACTTTTACAGCTAAAGATTCCCTTTTAAGTCTATGCGATTCACAAACATTACAAACCTTTTCACTCATATAATCAGCTAACTCTTTTTCATCTTTTAACATATCGTAAGCGATTCTGATGATACCAGGGAAAACTCTTTTTACCTCATGTTTTTTCCAAAGAAAGGTAACTTCATCACTATTTCCATGTAGTATAGCTTTTTGTTGATGAAGTTCTAACTCTGAGTATGGAATCGTTATATCAATTTTATTATGCTCACAAAAACCTTTTAAAAATGTAAAATAGTAACCTTTGTTAAAACCATATACAATTTTTACAGCACCCTTTTGGACACTTAAATCTTGATCTATGATTTTATCTTGGTCAAGAGCATAACGAAGCCCTAAACCATCACACTCTGGACAAGCACCTTTTGGTGAGTTAAATGAAAAAGATAACGGTTCAAGTGGGTCAAAACTTATCTTACAATCAAAACAAGCATTATGTTCTGAGTAATGTATAGATGGTTGTTTTATATCTAACTCTTCATGGTTTAGTATATCAATCTCTAGTTCACCATAACTCTCTTTTAGGGCTTTTTCAACATCAGCAGCGATTCTCTCTTTGTTTTCCTCTTTTACCACTACCCTATCTATCACAACTTTTATGGTATGTTTTTTAGTTTTACTAAGTTCTATCTCCTCATCAAGGCGAACCATCACACCATCTATCATAGCCCTTACATAACCTTTATGAACTAACGATTCTAACAAATCAGTATAAGAACCTTTTTTCTCACGGATAAGTGGAGCAAGAAGTACAAGTTTAGCACCCTCTGGAAGTTTAGCTACCTCACCTATGATGTCTGAAGCTGACATTTGAGATATAACTTTTCCACATTTATGGCAATGCTGAATCCCAACACGAGCATAAAGAAGTCTAAAATAATCATATATTTCAGTTATAGTCCCAACAGTTGAACGGGGATTCTTAGATGTAGTTTTTTGATCTATGGCGATAGCTGGTGTAAGCCCCTCTATCTTATCAACATCTGGTTTACCTACCCTATCTAAAAACTGTCTAGCATAAGATGAAAGAGATTCCATATATCTTCTTTGACCCTCAGCATAAAGCGTATCAAATGCCAATGTAGATTTACCACTACCACTAAGCCCTGTCATAACGATAAGCTCATTTTTTGGTAATGTTAAATTTATATTTTTTAAATTATTTTCTCTCGCACCCGTTATGATAATCTGATCTTTTTTTTTCATCTAAACCTCTAAAAATATTCTATATGATAAATATAAAACCACTAGCATATAAAATATCACTAGCAATCTCTTTTGTAAAACTACATCTACGCTCTCTTTTAGGTGGATTCCAATATAAACACCAACTAAAGAAGCTAATCCTATTATTATACCACTTTTATAATCTATATTTCCTATCATAAAATGAGATATAAACCCAGCAATAGATGAAAATATCACAAAAAACAATCCAGCAGATATAGCTTTTTTAAGTGGAACATCTAAAAAACCTACTAAGATAGGAACTAAAACTATACTTCCACCAACACCTATAGTCATACTTATAGCACCTATGGGCAACCCTATAAAAAACAAGATAGCTTTATGGGTATCTCCCGTTTTAATTTTCTCTTTTGGTTTAAAAAATAATCTAATAAGTGCAAAAATAGCAAAAGATAAAAATATAATTTCTAAAATAGAATCATTTATAGAATCTGTTATATAACCACTAAGTAAAGCTCCTATAAAACCACCCATACCTATGATTAACACCATTTTAATATCAAGAGAACCTTTTTTGTTATTTAGGTAACTACCATAAATGGAACTAAACATCATCTGAACAACAGAGATTCCTATAGCCATCTTTGTTTCATAACCTAACATTAAAAGGATAGGAACTAAAATAGTGCCACCACCTATACCAAAAAAACCAGACAATGTACCAACAAATAACCCAAGTGAAATTAAATCAAACATATTTACCTATTAACTTTTTGTTAATTGTACTAAATTTTCATTTGAAAATACTTATGTAAAACTTTTTCATACATATTTTAATCTTCATTTGATTTTTATAAAGTATAATAAGCATAAATAAAGGGTAGTTAATGTTAAAAACAATTTCAGAGGCTTTAGAAAATTTTTGTGATCATCAAATTCGTCTTCCATATAAATCAGTAGATGGTATTTTAAAAAATGAGGCACTAATAACATATATAGATATAGAGACTGATACTGGAAATAAATATAGAGTTTATCTCGCTTCAGATAAAAATTTTATGCAAAGAGTTTCAAAAATATTTTTAGAAGAGGAAGATAGTGATTTAGAAACATTAACTGATATGTCATTAGAAACAACAAACCTCATTGTTGGTAGTGCTAAAGTTATAGCTGAAAATTCAAAGAAAAATACATACACTATAAGCACTCCACATTTTGTATCTGTTGGTCTTTTCGATTTAGATTACGACCAAGCAGAACTATTTAAAATTGAAAATGATGAGATAAGTATCGCAATTAAGGAATTAACCTAATTATGCGAAGAAGTAGTTATGCTCGTAAAGAAAAACCTTTCGATGAAGAGAAAGAACTAGCATGGATGGATTACTCTGGTTTATTAGATATGGAAGTTGAATTTGTAGCTGACTTAGGTGAAACAGAAGCAACTATTGCAGAGATTCTAAAATATGAAAAAGGATCTATCATTGATTTAAGAAAACCAGCAGGTGAAAGTGTTGAATCATATGTAAATGGTCGTATTTTAGGTAAAGGTGAAGTTATGGTTTATGAAAAGAATCTAGCTATTCGTATAAATGAGATCTTAGATTCTAGTGCTGTTTTATATCACTTTACAAAGGAAAGATTATGATTAAATTTATTTTTATTTTTTTACTACCATTTACTCTATTTGGTTCAAAAATTTTAAGTTATAACATATATGATAGAACCGATAGAGTTGATGTTATGATAACTTTTGATACTCCATATAATGGTGTTATTAAACAAAGTAGTAGTAAATCAAAAATTATTATAAAACTTGAAGATGCTAGTATTGAATCATCAAAAATAAAAAGATTATCATCTAAATTTTTACATTCATTAACTATAACTCCAATGGCTGGATACACACAAATAGTTGCATATATACCATCTTCAGTAAAGTTAAAAGCATCTAAAACTTCTGATGCCTATGGTCTTAGATTGAGATTTACAAATAAAACAACAGCTAAAAAAGATCTAAATAAAGTAACAAAAAACTCTTTAGATTCTCTTCCAACGAAGAAAGATGATGAGAATTCTCAAAGATATTTTATAGTTATATTTATATTGATTATTGGTATTGGTGTATTGATTTATTTAAGAAAGAAGGTTATTCCACAACAAAAGTCAGATAAAATTAATGCTTGGTCATTTAAAGAAAATCAAACAAATACACCTATACCAACTAATGATGAAAATGAAAATGTAACCATACGATTTCAAAAAACAATTGATTCAAAAAATAGTGTTATTATGCTAGATTTTGGGGAACAAAGCTTTCTTGTTTTGATGGGAAATAGTAATATTTTACTAGAAAAGTATACAGATGATAAGCCAACTTCTCAGGAAGATTTTGAAACGATACTACAAAATAGACATCAAGAGTTGGATCAATTTTTAAAAGTTGAAGAAACACCTAAAGATCCTATGCAAGCTTATAAAGAGAGAGCTGCATCAATTATGTATGAAGCACAATAGTATATTTAAAAATAGAGAACTATTAGTTCTCTATATCTCATTATTTTGAATAAACTTCTCTTTTAAAAGTTTTTTAATAGTTCTTATTTCAGATATACTTAATTTATAGCTATTATCCATCATCTTATTCATATGGAAAACTTCTGTAACTGTAATGCCATAAGGATCTTTTTTCTCTTTACTTAGATTGTTTTCATTATCAAAAGAGTAAAGATATAAATTTTTACGAGTAAGTTGTATATAGTAAGTTAAAACTATCTCTTCAGAATGTTTTTTCTCTATAGCAACAACAATTCTTTGATCTTTTTTATAATCACCTTCTAAATGAAGCATATCTTTTAATTCTGAAATATCAGTATAACCTATATAAAATTTATTATACAAATTTTGGTATCTTTGTATTTTATAATTCATTAAAAAATTCATATCTAGTATATATTTATTATGTGATCTTAAAGTTTTAGTTATCCATGACATTGTATTATAATATCTAAATGGATGAAGCTTTAAACTATTTGCTTCTATCATTTTTTTAGAATTAATAATCTCTTTTGGTTTAAGTTGTTTACAATTAGGGTTAATAATATACTCTAATACTCTTTTAGCTGAATACTCTTTTGTAAACCATATTTTACAAAACGATGGAAATTGTTTAGTTCCAGTAGCACCTTCATTCAATATAATAAGAGCTTTTACTTCATAATTTGGAAAGATTATCTCTAAAAGAGCTTTTTTCTTCCTAAGTCTTTTTCTTAATTTTATAACAGATTTAACAAGTGTCATCTCTACAAAATATAACTCATTGTTTTTAGTTATAATCATAGCATCAAATTCACTAATTTCTCTACTTTTTGTTCTATAAACAATTTGTTCTTTTTCACTTATAGATAATGTGTTAGCATATGCTTTATGTTTGTTTTGATGGAAACCTTTAAGTATAAATTTATCTATATCATCATTAGTCTCTGCATATCTAAGTAATTTTTCATAAATAAAATTTTCAAAAACTTCACCTTCAAAAGATCTATATGAACTTAAGTAAGCTGGATCATCCTCTTCAATACCCTGTTTAATTAAAGATAAAAGATGTTTCGTATTATAATCATAATAGTAGAGATTATCTGCAATATCATCATCTTCTAGTAATTTAATTGATTTACTTATCTCTAACATATTTTATTTTCTACCTTATGATATTAAATTATTGTTTTTAAAAAAGTTATCTATTATATCTCTATACTCTTTTATATCGTTTATATGATTAACTTCATTTCTTAACTTTGAAGCACCATTATAACCTTTAGAATAGGTATGTGTATGTTTTCTAAACATTGCAACACCATGTGAACCATAAAACTCTATCATTTTATCAAAATGCTCTAAAATAATTTCATGCTTTAAACTATTTGAAATATCTTTTTCACCACTTCTTAATTGATGAAAAATCCAAGGTGCACCAACTGCTCCACGACCTATCATAATACCATCACAACCAGTATGCTCTAAGACCCATTTTGCTTTATCATATGAATCTATATCACCATTAGCGATTACAGGTATAGATATAGCCTCTTTTATCTCTTTTATAGCATCATAATCAACAGGAGCTGAAAATTTACCTGCCCTAGTTCTACCATGAACTGCTATAAAATCAGCACCACTATCTTCAACAGCTTTTGCAATATCTATATGATTTTTTTTCTCAAATCCAAGTCTAATCTTAACACTGGTCATACTTTTGTTTGAATTGTCTTTTATAGTTTTTATAATATCACTCATCAATGGTATATTTAATAAAAGTGAACTACCACTACCATGTCCAACAACTTTTGGAACAGGGCAACCACAATTCAAATCAATTATATCGATTCCACTTTGTTGATTTAAAACTTCTATAGCTTCTTTTGTAACATCTACACACGAAGCTGCTATTTGAACAGAATATGGTATTTCATTTGGTGATTTTTCTAACATATGAAATGTTTTTTTTGAGTTGTGTGCTAAAGCATTTGAACTAAGCATTTCACTTACAGTCAAATCAGCACCAAACTTCTTTACAACACTTCTAAATGGTAAATCTGTAAACCCTGCAAGGGGAGCCAATACAAAGATTGGCTTATCGAATGAGAGTATTTCTGACATCTATCTTTCTATACAAAAAGATTTATGTTAAAATGTTTATTACACTCTTTTAATGCACGATATGCTTTAAAATTTTGATATTCATCCGGCTCACTATTTTCTAGTATTTCATCTGCTGGTGTAAATAATTCTAAATCAAATAATGTATATAAATAAGCATCCATAATATTTTCATTATCATTACTTAATGATTCAAATAATCTCATTCTTTGCTCAGGCATCATATTTGGAGATAATAAAGAAGATATTTTAATATACTCTTTTTTATCAAGTTCAATCTCTTTGATTAGTGATATTAAATTTTCATTTGGAATCTCAAGAGTATTATCTTTAGAATTAATTCTTTCCAATAAAACAAATAATGCTTCTTTATTAAAAAATGATTTATACTTTTCAATATTAGCTAAATTTGCTGTTTTAATAAAATCTAAAAATACCTCTTGTAATAAAACTACATCATATTTAGATTGATAACCCAATATATCTTCAGCACTAATATCACCTTTTTTGTAGCGATTTCTTTCATTTTGAACAACTAATGTATTACTAGATGATAAAGAGAATTGTTTAAGATCTACAACTTCACCTTTTTTTATATCTTCTATAAGTTTTATAACATTATTGATCTTTTCATTTGTTGTGTTATTAACAAGATTATGATTTGGAAAAAGAACACTATTATCTACTAATGAACCCAAAAGTTGATAACGCTCAGTTTTATATGTATGTTCTCTATCTTTTTTACCTAAATAAGCCAATACCATAGCATCTATAATTTTTGCATAATCTTTTTCATATTTACGAAGTTTAAAACCACCAATCATTGAATAAAACATCATATGTATTACACTAGCTAAAAATAATACTCCTAACGGGATAATAACCCATGTAGCTATTGCCAATGTTGGTAAATGAATACCAAAAAAATCAATACTCATACTATCATGAGTAATAAATGCAAAAATATACCATCCTACAAAAGCTATTAATGCTAATGCTACCACTGAATATCGTTTAATATACATAACTAATCTCCTTACCTATTTAGATTTTTCTATAATTGCTCTACAATCAATACAATAAATAGCATGTGGTTTAACTTTTAATCTTTGAAAACCGATTAAATCTTCACACATCTCACATCTACCATATTCACCATTACTAATTTTTTCCAAAACAATATCTATCTCATTGAGCTCTTTCTTTTGTTGTTCTACAATAGCACTCTCAATCATTGAGTTATTATTCACAGCAGCATGATCACCCTCATCATTTAACTCTAAAGAACTTAACTGATCTAGTTCATTATTAACACCAGAAATATTGCTAACAATTTGCATTTTACGACTTAGTAAAATTTCTTTAAAATAATTCAATTCACTTTCTTGCACTTTAATCCCTTAATTTATTTATGATATGGATGATTACTTAAAATTGCAAAACCTCTATATATTTGTTCCAATAAAACAACCTTTGCAATTTTATGACTCATCGTAATTTTACCTAAGCTAATTACTTTATCACTTTTTTTTAAAAACTTATCTTCAAAACCATATGCTCCACCAATAAAAAAGCTAACAGACATTTTATCACTCAGCAATTTACTAAATTCAAAACTATCTATCTCTTTTCCTTCTGGATGTAAACTTATACAAAAAGTATTCTTTCTATATGGTTCAAAAACCTTACTATAAGATTCTTGAGATGCAACTGGTGATATAGTGTGTGCTTTTGCAACATCTTTTGGAAAAAGTTCTATAGATTCTACCTTAGCAAAACGGGAAATCATCTTAGTTAAATCTTTATATAATGGATCATAAATAGATTTTTCCTTTTTTGCAATTGAAACTATATCTATTTTCATAACTATTTTACCAGCCCACTACCAATAACATGATATGTTATATTGGTAAATTTATCACTTTTTCTAACACCACCAATCACACCAACTGGATGTGATGATTTTGAAGCGATTTTATCGATCTTATCTCCAAGAACAACATCAACTTTTTTAGTTGATGTATCTCGATAAGCACCTAAACCAATATAGTTTAAATCCATATCATTAGCTTCTAAAATCTCTTTTTCATTGTGGGTAGATATACCAATGATTTTATCATTACCAACCACACCTCTAAGTATTTTAACTGCTTTAAATATATCTTTATCTATCTCTCTTAAATCATCTTGACCAAGATGAACACCATCACAAAATGGTACAAGTTCATATTTGTCATTTACAATTAAAAAACCATTAAACATTTTTCTGATTTTTATTAATTGTGATTTAATAAAATCTATATCTCCAGATTTATTTCTATACTGAATTATCTCTGCAGAATTACTTTTAGCAATTTCAATATATTCATCTATACTTATACTATTTGAATCTAAAAAAGATTGATCACAAAGAGCATATAATCGCATCTGTTTTTTTACTTATCTACAGTTAATAAAGTTAATAGATCTGATAAAGTTTTTTTCATATCATTTCTATTTACTATCATATCAACAGAACCTTTTTCTAAAAGAAATTCTGCTCGTTGAAAACCATCTGGAAGAGCAGAACCGATAGTTTGCTCGATAACTCTTTGACCAGCAAAACCGATCAATGCACCTGGTTCAGCAATAATAATATCACCTAAAGTAGCAAATGAAGCACTAACACCACCCATAGTTGGATCTGTTAAAACTGATATATAAGGTAAATTATTTTTAGCTAATTTAGCCAATGCAGCTGATGTTTTACTCATTTGTAAAAGTGAAAAAGTGCTTTCTTGCATTCTTGCACCACCACTAGCACTAAGTATAATCAAACCTGTTCTATTTGCGATAGCACGATTTACTGCTCTAACAATCTTTTCACCCTCTACTGAACCTAAAGATCCACCCATAAAAGCAAAATCGAATATAACTAACTCTACAGCAACTCCATTAATTTTACAAGATCCACTTACAACAGATGATTTTCTACCAGTTTTCACAAAACCAGCTTCTATTCTTTTTATGTAAGATTTACTATCAACAAAATTTAATGGATCAACTGGAGCTAAACTTGAATCAAACTCTTCAAATGACTCTTCATCGGCTAATAACTCTAATCTTTCTTTAACACCTATACGGATGTGAAAACCACATTTTGGGCAAACATAATTTTGATTTTCAACCTCTTTATAATACATTAAAGAGTGACATGATTTACATTTTATCCAATGTGAAGAAGTTTCATTTTGTGTTGTTTTATTACTTGAATTTCTAGAAAAAATATTTAAGAGGTTCAAAATCTATCCTTTTATATAAATAAAATTGATTATAACTAATTTTTACTTATTTTAAAGAATTTTTTGAAAATTTATTTGAGAGTTTTAAAACTTACCCATATAAAATGGATAAGTTTTAAGATATTAATCCAATAATGACTTAGCGATACTTCTTGCAGATTCACGACCATCAAAAGCTGCTGTTACAACTAAATCAGCACCTCTAAAACAATCACCACCAGCATAAATACCAGAAGTTGTAGTTTCATGAGTAGTTTCATCTACAATAATACCACCCCATTTATTTGTTTCTATCCCATTTTCAGCTAAAAATGAAGGTACAAGAGGATTAAATCCTAAAGACATAATTACAACATCTGCATTTATTCTTTTTTCACTCCCTTTTACCTCTTCCATTTTTTGGCGACCACTAGAATCTTTAGCACCAAGAGTTGTTCTTATAATCTCAACAGCAATAGCATTACCATCTTCATCTAAAATAACCTCTTTTGGAGATGCTAAGAAAGTAAAATCAACACCCTCTTCCATAGCATTTTTATACTCTTTTTTACTACCTGGCATATTTAATTCATCACGACGATAAAGACAAGTTACAGATTTAGCACCCTCTCTTTTTGCTGTTCTTAAACAATCCATAGCAGTATCACCACCACCAATCACAACTACATTCAAATCTTTAAAATCAAATTTTTTATCATAATCAACTTTAAAATTTTTCTTTTGAATAGCAGTTAAATAATCCATAGCATCATAAACATTAGAAGCTCTTTCACCAGATAAACCTGCTCTTTTTGCCTTAGTCGCACCAACACCTATAAACATAGCATCATGAGAGTTAGCAATCTCTTCAAAAGATATATCTTTACCAACTTCACTATTTAAAATAAGTTTTAACCCTGCATCTTCAAGAAGTTTTACTCTTCTTTCAACAATCTTTTTATCAAGTTTAAAATTTGGAATTCCATAAGTTAAAAGACCACCTGCTCTATCACCTTTTTCATACATAGTTACAGCTATACCTGAACGAAGTAGATAAGTAGCACAAGAAAGACCAGCAGGTCCACTACCTATAATAGCTACTCTTTTATCTGTAGTTATACCAGGAAATTCTGGTTTATACCCAGCTTTGAACCCAGCTTCTGTAATATGTGTTTCAACTGAACCGATAGTGATAGCACCATGACCATCATTTAAAGTACAATCACCTTCACAAAGTTTATCATGTGGACAAACTCTACCCATCACCTCTGGAAAAGGTGATGGTTCATTAGAAAGTTTAAAAGCTAATTCTAAATCTTTTTCAGCAATAGATTTTAACCATTGAGGGATATAGTTATGTAATGGACATTTATTTAAACAAAATGGATCTCCACATTGTATACATCTATCACTTTGAGATGCTGCATCATCACGATCAAACACATCATATATCTCACCAAAATCTTTAGTTCTCTCTACAACTAATCTTTTAGTTGGCTCTAATCTTTCTGTTGTTAAAAATTCTCTCATTATTAATCTCCATTCTCAAGATTAAGAGGTAATTTAGTTAAATTTTTAGGTTTTACTAACCAAAAATTTCTAACCTCTACTCTAAAGTTTTCAAGTAAATCTTTAGCTTTTTGACTACCAGTTTCAACTAAATAATCTTTCAATAATCGTTTTAGATAATGTCTAGCTTCATCGCCATCATCAGTATCAATTCTTACAGCTTCTACCAATTCACGATTTACATTTTCAATAAAGCTATGATTGTTATCATATACAAAACTGATACCACCTGTCATACCAGCACCAAAGTTGATACCTGTTTTACCAAGAATAACAACAACACCACCAGTCATATATTCACAAGCATTATCTCCACTACCCTCAACGATAGCTAAAGCACCAGAATTACGAACAGCAAATCTTTCACCAACACTTCCAGAGATATAAAGTTTACCACCAGTAGCACCATATAAACAAGTGTTACCACCAGCACCAAACTCTTCACCCTCATTTTTAGATGTGATTATGATTTTACCACCATGCATACCTTTACCGATATAATCATTAGCAACACCATCAACATAGATAGAAACACCTGGTATCAAGAATGCACCAAGTGCTTGACCAGCGATACCAGATAAATTAATTTTAATAGTATCAGCTTTTAGTCCTGTATCACCATAATATTGAGCAATTTCACCAGAAACTAATGCACCAAAACTTCTATGTATATTTTTAATCTCTCTATTAATTCTAATAGGATGTTCAGGATGTTTAATCGCAGCCATCGCTTCAGTTAAAACATCTTTTTCAAAACTATTATCATCAAATGGATGATTAAATGGTTGTTGATGTGTATTTACACCTTTCTCTTCATGTAAAATTGATGAAAAATCAAATTTTTGTGCAAATTTATCATCTTTAACTTTAAGAAGATTTACTTGACCTATCATCTCTTCCATAGTCTTATAACCAAGTTCAGCCATGATAGAACGAACATCTTCAGCTAAAAGAGTAAAGTAGTTTATAACTTGATCTACATGACCTTTAAAGAACTCTTCACGAAGCTTCTCATTTTGTGTAGCGATACCAACTGAACATTTATTAACATGACAGATTCTAAGCATTTTACAACCAACAATAGTTAAAATACCTGTACCAAATGCAAACGATTCAGCACCTAAAAGAGCAGCTTTTATAACATCTAAACCAGATTTAAGACCACCATCAGCTTGAAGTTCAACTAAACCTCTAAGATTATTTGCTTTAAGAGCATTATGTGCTTCACTTAAACCGATCTCCCAAGGGTTACCAGCAAACTTAATAGATGTAAGTGGAGCAGCACCTGTACCACCATCACCACCAGATATAATAATTTTATCAGCATAGGCTTTAGCAACACCAGCAGCAATAGTACCAACACCGATAGTTGAAACTAACTTAACAGCTACTCTAGCCTTTGGATTTACTTGTTTACAATCAAAAATAAGTTGAGACAAATCTTCAATAGAGTAAATATCGTGATGTGGTGGTGGTGAAATTAGAGTAACACCCGGTACAGTATGACGAAGTTTACCAATCAATGGAGTAACTTTATGACCCGGTAATTGACCACCCTCACCCGGTTTAGCACCTTGAGCAACTTTAATCTGAATCTCTTCAGCACTTCTAAGATATGCAGGAGTTACACCAAATCTACCAGAAGCAACTTGCTTAATTTTAGAAACTCTCTCAGTTCCAAATCTTGAAGCATCCTCTCCACCCTCACCAGAGTTTGATTGACCACCAATTCTATTCATAGCGATAGCAATAGTTTCATGTGCTTCTGGAGATATTGAACCTAAACTCATAGCAGCTGAAGCGAATCTTTTAAAGATTTTTTCTTTAGATTCTACTTCCGATATATCAATAGCTTTTCTATCTGATTTAATCTCGAAGAAATCACGAATAAACTTGAATCCTCTTTTGTTTACTAAATCTTTTAATCTATCAAAATCCTCTTTCTTTCCATTTTCTGCAACAGCATGAATGGCATGAATAACAGCAGGACCAAAATCGTGATGCTCTTGACCATGATAAAATTTATAATAACCACCAATATTTAATGGGAATATTTTATTAAAACCATCCTCTTTAAATGCTGATTTATGATTAGTTGTAACTCTCTCATCAATATCATCATAATTTAAACCACCAATTGCACCATGAGACACTTCAAAACAATCTTCTACAATATTTTTACTTAAACCTAAAACATCAAATAAACCAGAGTTACGATAAGAAGCTATAGTTGCGATTCCCATTTTTGACATAATTTTTAAAAGACCACTATTTAATGCAGTATGAACTGATTTAAGTGCTTCTCCACAACTCATTTTTAATACATTTGATGTTTCTACTTGATTTACAACTGTTGCAAAAAGTAAATTAGGGTAAATTGCACTAGCACCATAACCTATAAGTACCGCTGCACCATGAGAATCAACAACTTCACCTGTTGAAGCTATTATAGAAACTAAATGACGAATTTTTGCTTTTAATAAAGAGATATTTAATCTACCAACAACCATTGCCATCGGCATAACTTTTTTATCAATACTAAATTCTGTATCATCTAAAATTACGATTCTTGTACCATCATTTTTTACAGATTCAACAATACTTTCAATTAAAGTTTCTAAAGAATTTTTTAAATCTCCATCATATCCAGTTGAAAATGTTTTATTTTGATAAAAAGCTTGATAACGAGGTGATTTTTTATCACCAAAAGATTTTAAAACTTCTAATTTTTCGTGTGTTACTATAGGTGAAATAGATTTTAGACGGTGTGCATGAGTTGGTATCTCATTTAAGATATTGTGAACTTCACCAAAACCTGTATTTAAACTCATAACAACTTTTTCACGAATCGGATCTATAGGTGGATTTGTTACTTGTGCAAATTTTTGTTTAAAAAAATCTGTAAAAGCTCTTTGTTTAGTTGAAAATGCAGCTAAAGGTGTATCATCACCCATAGAACCAGTAGCTTCTTTACCATCTATAATCATAGGCTGAATAACTTGCTCTACAATCTCTTGAGTTACATTATAAAATCTTTGTTTTTTTACAAAATTTTCTGTTTTAAATTCACATTGTGTAGAATATTGTTCTTCAACATGTTCTTGAAGATAAATCATATGTTCATTTAACCATTTCATATATGGATTTGAAGATTTTAAATAATCATTTATTTGTGTATTTGTAAGAATTTTACCAAATTTAAGATCAAGACCTAGCATCTCACCAGATTGTAAACGACCTCTTTCCTTAATATCTTCTTCAGCAATATCAACAACACCATATTCACTAGCGATAAGTAAGTTATCATCATTTGTTATGATATATTTTGATGGACGAAGACCATTTCTATCAAGTACACAACCTATATAACGACCATCAGTTACAGAGAATGCTGCTGGACCATCCCATGCTTCAAATACTGTTGAGTGATACTCATAAAAAGCACGAAGTTCTGGATCCATATGTGGAGCATTTTGCCAAGCTGATGGGATAACTGCTCTAGCAGCTTTAAAGAAATCCATACCATTAACAATAAGAAACTCAAAAAAGTTATCAGCAGAAGCTGAATCTGATGAATTCAGTTGAAGAATTGGTAATATTCTATTTATCTCCTCTTCAGTAAAAACTTCACTTTTAATAGATTCTGATTTAATCTCAACATTTATACGGTTACCCTCAACAGAGTTTATCTCACCATTATGAGCAACAGAACGGAAAGGTTGTGCTAATCTCCACTCTGGTAGTGTATTTGTTGAGAATCTTTGATGAAAAAGTGAAAAAGAGATTTTAAAAGATTCATCTTGAAAATCTTTATAAAATTCTTTAATATGAGTAGGCATAACAAGCCCTTTATATGAAAGAACTGTTGAACTCATAGATGAGATATAAAAATCTCTATCATCAATCAATCTATGTTCTGTCTCTTTACGAGAAAGATATAAAAGTGCATCAAATCTATTTGTAGCCATAATAGAGTTTGGAGTTATAATCAGTTGAACAATATTTGGTAAAGAAGCTATCGCTTGATCACCAAGTGCATTAATATCAACAGGTACATCACGAGTTAAAACAATCTTTAGATCATTGTTTGCACAAATCTCTTTTAGTATCTCTAATTGCTCTCTATTTTTTGTAAAAACAGATGCTACTGCAAATTGAGTAGATAATTCAACACCATTTTTAAGTGCTTCTTTTCTTATGAATTCCTCTGGCATAGATAGTAATAAACCACTACCATCACCAGTTTTTCCATCTGCTGCAACAGCACCACGGTGCATCATTCTCTCTAATGCAGTAACTGCATCATCTAAAACTTTGCGAGATGCTTTATTTTTGATATTGGCAACAAGACCAAAACCACAGTTATCTTTAAATGATCTTAATAAATCATGATGTTCAACCATTCTAACTCCTGAAATTCGTAAATTTAACGACAAATCTATGTAAATTTAATCTCTTTTTAAAGAGACTTAGTCTATTTAGAAAAACTGTCTTTATTGTACAATTTAAAGGTTTAAAAAAGTATAATTATAAAGAGATTTGTAAAACAAATTTTAATTTTGTGTATAAAAGAAGCAATTTAATGCAAGGTTACATCATCAATCTTAACAAGGTTAAGGAAGAAGACTTAATTGTCACAATCATAGCAAAGAGAAACTTATATACTCTTTATAGATTCTACGGAGCTAGGCATGGTACTATAAATATAGGCTTTAAAATAGATTTTGAAGTAGAAGAATCAGCTAAATCTACTATATCAAGACTAAAAGATGTTATACATTTGGGTTTTGAATGGATAAATGATTATAAGCTATTGAGAATCTGGCAAGATTTTTTAAGATTATTTTATAAACATCTAAAAGATGCTGAGGAGTTAGGTGATTTTTATTTTGAGTTAATTGATAATGCCTCAAAACAATGGAATAAACAAAATCCAAAAAGAGTTGCTATAGAATCGTATGTAAAACTTTTGGAATATGAGGGAAGACTACATAAAGAACCTATATGTTTTTTATGCTCATTACCCATAAAACATAACATATCTCTAATAAGGGCATTTTTACCAACCCATGAGGAGTGTACACATACATTAAGCTTCACTCAACACTCTTTAGATGAGCTTTATACAAATAAATCAACAATGTTTATGAGTGATAAAGAGATTGAAAGGTTGTGGAATATTTTACTTGAGGGGTTATAATCTAAAAAATAAGATTAAAAAATCAAGGGTCTAAAAACCCTTAATTTTACTATAAATATTATTGAGCTACTTCAACTACAACAGCAGTTGATTCCCAAATACCATGTTTAGTACAGTACCCATGAGCAACTAAGTTTAGTTTTTTACCCATTGGACGAATGTTGAAAGTAACCTCTGCATGAGATTTTTCATTTCCTAATGTACCTGGTACAAAAGTTGTCATTGCTAATTTAGTTTCACCATTGAAAAGTGTAATACTTTCAATATAGTGATCAAAATCATCTGGATGAGTAAATTCGTTACCCATTTTAACATTTACTTTAAGCATTTCACCTTTTTTAGCTTCACCTTCAACTGTGATGAATGGTGAGTGACGATCGATTAAATCTTTTTTAGCTTCTCTTTCTACTGTATCAATATCAACATATTTGTTAATCTTTGGCATATTAAATCCTTTGTGTTTTTTAATTTATAAACAGTATTGTAACTTGTAAAACTTTTACTTAATATAATTTAGTTCATATTTATCTTACTTAATACTAAATTAAGATTCAATCTCTTCTAAATCATTTAAAAGTTTATTATATTCCTCTTCTAAAGAATCTTTTATCTCTTGAAAATATTGATCCCAATCATCTATCTCTTGAATTGTTATAAATGTTTGATCTGTAATGATCTCCTCTATCTCCTCTTTAGAACTATCTATATGTATTCTTAAATCAGTAATTTTTGATTTTAGTAAATCTTTATCATTTACACTATCACTAGATGCTGTAAAATTGAAACCATTTTCTAATGAGTGAAGTATCTCTCTTACTTTTACTAAATCTTTTTTAGAGTAAGCACTATTTAACTCTTGCATAATATTTGTTGCTTGTTCCATAAAGTTTTCTGTTACTATATCAGGATGACATAATTTAGAAGCTTCTCTAAATAACTTTTTTAACTCTTTTTTTTCATTATCATTAATCTCATATCTTTCCTCTTTCTTTATCTCTTCATAATCATTTGTAAAATTTTCATACTCTTGTTTAACTTCTTTATACTCTTTATAAATTGGATCATCTTCTAAATCAACTTTAGCTTCAACTGCTTCAGCTTTTTTAGCATCTAGTTCGATCCTTTTTATTTTCAATTCTGATATAAGATTTTGAAGTTTTTCATACCTTTTTTTATATCTATCATCATCTTTTTTCATTTTGACAATAACTTTTTGTAACTCATCTTTTTGAACTCTTAAATCTAAATATTCCTCTTTTAATTGATTATATTGAGCTTTTAATGTTTGAAAGCCTTGTTTCTTTTTTGTTGTTTTTCTATGTAATATCTCTTTGCTCAACTCTAAAATTTTTTTAATTAAATCACCTAAATATAAACTATATTGAGTATTAAATTCATTTACATTATTTTGATATTCATCTCTCTCTACATTTAATTCATGTAACCTATTTTCAAGAACTTTAAGTTCTAACTTTAACCCTTGAAGCTCTTTATCATCATATAAAACTAAACTATCATATTTTAAAGCATAATCATCTATCGCAACCATCGCTTTTCCATAATCACAATCATATAACATATCTAAAATATTTTTTATCTTATCATCTGTTTCAAGATTTTTTAGTTTAGATACTTGAAGTTCAATTATCTCTTCATCTTCTATAGATATAGCTGTTTTTATAAGTTCTAATCGTTTTAATATCTCTGTCATTATTCTTTTATCTTATTGTGTCAATTTTTCAGTTACATTATTTGTTAAAGCGAAACTTGTATTATTACTAAAGTTTAACCATGTTAATTCATCAAGTTCCCCTACTGCTTCTGGTAATCTTGCCATTTTATTACCACTAAGATCAAGCCATCTTAGATGTTCTATATGACCTAATTCAGTAGGTAATTCAACTAATTCATTGTTTGCTAAGTTTAATTCAGTTAATTTTGTAAGTTTGCCTATCTCTTTTGGTAGATTTTTTAATCTATTTTCTTTTAAATATAATCTTGTTAAGTTTGTAAGTTTACCTATCTCTTTTGGTAACTCAACCAAATTATTAAAACCAAGACCTAAGATAGATAAATTTGTAAGTTTGCCTATCTCTTTTGGTAACTCAGTTATTAGATTATTATAAAGTATAAGTTTTGTTAAAGTTGTAAGTTTACCTATCTCTTTTGGTATATTAACCAATCTACAACCATCAAGAGTAAGTTCGGTGATATTTAAAAGTTCATCCCTATCTCTAGGTAATTTTTTAGGAGATATATTGTTTTTATCAGCCCATAACCAAATTTCACTTATCCATTCATAAGAGATTTTAGCCAAACTACTTTTCCTAGTTGCTAAAATTTTATTAGTCAAACCAATCATAGATTTTGATTTATTTAATGATAACTTTGTATTATTTTTAGTAACTAAATTTTTCATAAATATATCATCCTTTTTATGTATTCTACACAAATTTTACTAAATATTTGAAAAAATTATATCTTAGTTTATGAATTTAATATATTAAGCATCTCAACTGCTTCCTCTACACCTAGTTTAGCAGCTCTGTTAAACCAATATTTTGCTTTTTCTATATCAACACCTTGAGATATTTTACCCTCATAATATATCCAACCTAACATCAACATAGAATCACTATCACCAAGTCTAGCTGCATTCTTATACCATTTATAAGATTTATTATAATCAACAACACCTGTTTTTCCATTTTTATATATAGTTGCCAATAAAAATGAAGCATCTACATCATTATTTCTTGCTAATCTTTCTAATTTTTTTATCATTTGTGGATTATCTTTTAATTGATTATTTTGATACATTTTTAAAATATTTTGAATCAACAATGATGTAGCAAATAAAGATATTGTTAAAATAGTTACAATTAAAAATTTATTAAAAAAGTTCATATTTATATCCTAATGTTAAAGTGCTTGATAATTTAGAAAAATCTATAGGATCTTCCTCATCAACATCTATCCCCATTATACCCATATCAATAAAAAATTGTTTATTAAAATAGTATCTATAATAAGCATCTATCTCAAAAGATTCTAAATCTGTTTCTAAAGATACAAAACTATTGTCATATCTACTAACTCCAGCTACTAACTTAAAGTACCAATTTGATGATAAATAGATATATTTCATATATATATTTTTAGCATTTTCACGATCAATTTCATTAGTCATATAAAATTCACCAATAATATGACTACCTAATTGATTCATCGCTAATAGACCATTTTTCCCAGTATAAGAACCACCTAACTCTATATAGTTAAAACCATAAACATATTTTAAAGAGAGTTGAACTAATGTTTCATCATAATCATAAACAGCCAAAGATAAAGCTTTATCATCTGTATATATAAAGTCAAATCCGAAAGAATTTTGTATATAATTTAGATGAACACCATATGTATTTCTTAAATCTTGCATATAATAATCATAAAGTGTTAATTCAAAATCACTTTTTTTAGTTTTAAAAATAGTTCCATATAAACCATTATCATCATTTATATTTTTTATTTTAACATAACTATTATAACTTTGTTGTGTAAAAGTATCAAACCAAAAGAATCTTAATGATGATTTTTTATCATCACCTATTGATATTAACGCACCATCTATACTACCATTTAACCAATCATAATTTATATCTATTCTACCTAAATCAAATGAAAAGAAATCATTATCATAGTTTATACTCAATTCACTTATCTCTATTTTATTTAATTCATCTTTATTTTGTTTACTCAAAGCATAAAGAGGATTATTATAAGAAGTTTCATCTATAACCAAATTTGCTTTTGAACCTATAGATAGATAAAAATCATCATTCATTCTATAATTTATATTTAACTGATTAAACCAAGATATTAAATCACTTCTTTCTCTATCAGAATCTTTTTTTTCATTTGCCTCTATCTCTTCATATTCACTATGTAATAATGTTTTATATGCTATATCATAGTTATTATATATATCATTAGAAAATAGATTATTTATAAAAAATAAACTTATAAAAATAAACTTCATCATCTACGATTCCATGGATTCTCACCCAATGAACGGATCATTAATCCACCTGTTTCAATTGGTATATTTTCTGTATTATTTTCTTGTAAAATCTCATCAGAGATTGTCATTTCAGATTCTAAATCTTCTTTAGTATCATCTCCAATGATTTTATCTACACCTTCTTCATCTATATCCGAAACTATTGTTTCAACTATATCTACATTTGTTAAATTATCTAAGTTAGTTTCTGATACTTGTGATGTTATAGTTTCAGTTTCAGTTTCTAAATCTTGTTTAGTATCAACTACTGTAACAGATGGATTATTTATATCTTCTGTATCTAAAGAATTAGTAATTTGATCTAAAGTTTTATCAGATTCTTCTAACTCATTATTTGATTTTATTTGTAACACAGATGATGTTGTCTGCTCTACACTATCTACATCAATCTTACTATTTAATACTCTCATTTTAGATATAATATTTGAACTATGTAACTCTTTTACCCGATTATATTTAAGTTTTAACTTCCTTCTATGTGAAGCTAAATTTCGTTTTATGAAAAGTTCCTTAAATGAATTTAATGTTAAAACCTTCTGTTGATGACGAAACTCTAGTATATTTAATTCTTTAGCTGATAAAGATATACCCATACTTATAAGAAGTAATAAAATATATTTATTCATAAATCTACAGAGTAGCTACAATGTTTTTTAAATCTATACAAAATTTACTCCCCTTACCTATCTTCGATGTTACATCTATCTTAATATTATGTAACTTCACAATTTCAGCTACAATATACAACCCAATCCCAACACCTTTTGTATCGATACTCTCTCTGTAGTATTTTGAAAAAATCTCTTTAGGTTTTTTTATACCAACACCATTATCTATAATTTGTAATTTTTCATTATGTAGTATAACATTAACCTCTTTTTTAGATTCTGAATACTTAATAGCATTATTTACAATATTATCTATCGCTCTTAACATTGCTACTCTATCTGCATATACTAAAAAGTAACTAGCTTTAACAATAACCTTAATATTTGGTCGTATATCATTCCAATAATCTTGTCGTTCATTAAGTATCTTTGCCAAATCAAATTTCTCATATTTTAGTTTGTATTGACCTATTTTTAAACTAAAAAGTAGTTGTTCCTCTAACGATTCTATCTGTTCTATACCTTTCATAATTCTTAAGCTTTTCTCTTTTAATTTAGAATCATCACTATATTTCATAACACTTTGTGCATTCATCTTTACAACACATAAAGGGGTGTTTATATCATGTACTATCCCATTTATAAAACTATCCATAATTAAAATAGAATCTTTCATAGGTTTTAATGATAATCTTGTTAGAAAATAACTAAAAGGTATAATAAAAACTAATGAAAATAAAAATGCTATAAATATCTCTTTAACAATGATTTGAATTTTATCATCTAACATAATAGGCTTCATAATACAGTTTTTAGAATCAGATAAGAATCTACTTAAGCGTTTACACTCTAAAAATTCCAATTTATTTTTAAGCTTTTGTTCTTGAAAATAACGATTTTGTTCTTTATAAAAATACAAAGAAGCGATAGCACTAAACAAAAAAATCAATGTTATTATATAAATTAAAAAGAATCTTAAAAAACTATTTTTTTCATAAGAATTTAAAACGATAACCGACACCTTTCACATTTTCAATCGTAGCACAATTATATATATCTTTTTTTAAGTTTTTTATATATGTTCTTAATGTTGCTACTGTAATAGTAGATTCAAAAACATCTTCAATGATAGTATTTGTCTCAACAAGTTGGGAATCATACGATATAAAATACTCCAGTAGTTTAAACTCTTTTAATGGAAGTGTAGCTATTTTATCAAAACATTTAATTGTATACTCTTTAGATTCTAAACTAAACTTTTTAGTATATTTAATCTCTTTTGATATAGGTAACTTAGATTCTATTCTAATCATAAGTTCATCTATATCAAAAGGTTTTTTTATATAATCACAAGCACCTGCATCAAATCCAGATTTTAAATCATCTATCTGATTCCTAGATGTCATAAAAATTGTTGGTGTATTATCAGCCCCATCTCTTAATAATTTTAATATATCAAAACCATTCATACCTGGAACATTTACATCAAAAAGATATAGATCAAATTTATTTTTATAAGTAAAATCAAAAACTTCATCTGCTTCACAAGCCCATGAAATATTATAACCACTCTCTTCAAGTTCATCTATAACACTTTGAGCCAAAAGAACATCATCCTCTAAAAATAATATTTTTATAATACACCTCATTTGAAAATAAATAATTTTATGTTGATTTAAGTTATGTTAGAAAAAAAGATTTTTAGACATCTAAAAATTCTAGCATGCTAAGTAGAATTTTTAAATGTGCTATTTTTAATTACAGGGGAATTATACCCACTGTAAATGTAGTATTAATGTAGTTATTAATTAAACTCTTGCATAACTAACATTGATACAAGCATCAAGAGATGCTAATTCATTCATTGTTGTATCATTAACAACATCATCAACTAAGATAACAGCTAATGCTTGTGAATCATTATTTCTTGAAAGTGAGAAATCAGCTATATTTACACTATGTTTAGCTAATGTTGAACCGATATTACCTATAACACCAGGAACATCACTATTTTTAAATAGAATCATATCACCTTTTAATGCTACTTCAATATCAAAACCATCAATAGCTACGATTCTTTTTACACCATCATCAAAGATAGTTGCTGAGATAGTTGTAGTACCCTCTGCAGTTGTAAGTTTAATCGTGATAAGATTTTTAAATACAGAAGAATCAGCTAATGCTTCAGATTCTATCTTAATACCTTTCTCTTTAGCTACAAACTCTGCATTTACATAGTTGATAGTATCACCACTACTTTGGCTCATAGCACCAACAGCAACAAATGTAGATAAAGAATCAACATATTGAGCTATCTCACCATGACCACTAACTTTAATAGCTATGATTTGTGATTTGTTCATTTGTGATTCTAAGAAACCGATTTTTTGACCCATCTCTAAGAATGGTTTTACAAATGATGGTATTTTAGATTCATCAATAGGTAGATTCATAGCATGTGGATAAGCTATACCTTTAGCAGCCTCTATCGCATTTGTAGCTGCTTGTGTACCTATGTTGTATTGAGATTCAAAAGTGTTCGCACCCAAATGTGGAGAAACAACAATATTATCTAAATCAAGAAGTTTATTGTTAATAGCTGGTTCTTTACCAAATACATCTATACCAGCAAAACGGATTTTACCAGATTTAAGACCATCATAAAGAGCATCTTCATTGTATAAATCACCTCTAGCACAGTTTACCAAAACAACACCATCTTTCATTTTAGCAATCTCTTCTTTACCAATAATACTTATAGTTTCTTGATTTTTAGGAGTATGAATCGTGATAATATCACAAGCTAAAATATCTTCAAAATTTTTAGTATATGTCATATCTAAATCTGTAACTTTAGATGGGTGGATATATGGATCAAAAGCAACAATATCCATCTCAAAAGATTTTGCTCTTTTTGCAACTCTTGAACCGATATTACCAAAACCGATAACACCAAGTTTTTTACCTTTCATCTCATAACCATACCATTTTTCTCTTTTCCAGATTCTTTGGTTTTTTAAGTGGTCGTGAGAGTATGGGAACATTCTCATACATGAAAGCATATGCGTCATAGTAAGTTCAACAGCAGCGATAGTGTTAGCAGTTGGTACATTCATAACAATGATACCCTCTTTTGAACATCCTGGTATATTTACATTATCAACACCAACACCAGCACGAACGATAGCTTTCATATTTTTAGCATGTGCTATAAAGTTATCATCAACATCTGTTGAACTTCTTGTGATAGCTACATCAGCTTTAGGAATTATAGTTTCAACTAACTCTTTTTTATCAACATCAGCTGCCATTATAAAATTTATATTTTCATCATTACGAAGCATCTCTAAACCAGCTTCGTGAATATGATCACAAACTACTACTGTATATTTTTGCATTTATGTGTCCTTTTTGTACGGCTTTATTGTTGCCGAAATTTGATAATTTTTCAATACTTTAACTAAAGAGTTTAGTTTAGCAATATTTTTTGAATAAATAAATAATTCTACACTATTAACATCTTTTTTAAGATAAAATTTAAGTTTATGTTGCTTTAACTCTTCTTTAAGACAAAACAGTTGATATGGATCTAAAACGGGTGCAGATAGTTTATATATAGTAGCATCAGCAATTTTATTAATTAAATCAACCTCTACATAAACCTCTTCAACTGGATAATAATATCCTAACTGTTCAGATTTAGAAAAATGATCCAACCAAATCTTCTTTGGCTTTTTCATAACAACTTCACTAATATGTTTTAATGGTTCAGAATTATCTATTTTTTCAATGGAGTTTATAGATATAAGAAAAAAGACTATAAAAACAGCCACTCCTATCGCTAGGAGAGGTGCAAACCACTTTAAAAGTTTTTGCATCTGTTAAAAATCTTTAGCATTTTTTACTTGATTTTATCTTTGATTAAATCACCTAAAGAGTGTGATGTATTATCATTGATCTCTTCAAGAATTGCTTGACTTTTAATATAATCAAGTTTTTTTACAGATAAACGGATTCTATCTCTACGAGTATCGATAACAGCAATAGCAGCCTCAATCTCTTGACCAGATTCTAACTCTTCTTTTACAAGTGGAGTTAAATCTTCATCACGAATTAGAGCATCAACACCATCTTCTAAAGATACAAATACACCGAAATCTTTAATATCACGAATAGTACCAGTGATAACATCATTTACTTTGTGAGTTGTAGCAAATTTATCTATAGGAGACTCTAAAAGAGTTTTTCTATTTAAAGATATTTTTTGATCTTCAGCATTGATTTTAGCAATCTCAACTTCAATCTCTTCACCAGATTTTAATACTTCTTTACATTTAGTATTTTTTTCCCAAGAGATATCTTGATTATGTAAAAGACCTTCAACACCAGCGATTCTAACAAATGCACCGAAATCAGTAAGTGAAGTGATAACACCAGTTACAACATCACCCTCTCTGTAGTTCTTTAAGAACTCATCAAATGGTTTTGGTAAAAGTCTTTTTAAAGATACACGAAGTTTATGAGTTTTAGAATTAATTTCTATAACTTCAACATCAATCTCTTCACCAACAGTTAAATAATCATTAGGATTTTTAACATTTTTATTCCAAGTAATCTCTGAAATATGTAAGAAACCTTCAATATCATTACCTAAATCAACAAATACACCATAGGCTTCAATATTTGAAACAGTAACAGTGATAGTATCACCTTCATCTAATTCAGATTCAACTTCTGCCCATGGATCTGGAAGAACAGCTTTGATTGATAATGAAAGATGTCTTTTATCTTTATCATAAGAGATAGCTTTAACAGTAACTGTATCGCCCTCTTTGAAAAGTTTAGATGGATTAACTGGACCTTTATAGCTAATTTCATTGTAATGAACTAAACCATCAACACCACCAACATCTACAAACATACCATAGCTAGTGATTTTTTTGATTGTACCTTCAACTACAACATCTTCTTCCATCAATTTATCGATGATCTCTTTCTTTCTTTTTCTCTCTTCATTGAAAAGTTTACGACGAGAAACAACTATAGAGTTTTCTTCAGCATCTATTTTAACAACTTGTGCTTTGATTTTACGACCAACAACATCATCAGTGTCTTTAAAAGCAGCTAATGAACGAGGCATAAAGAAAGAAACATCGTCAGCTTCTACTACATAACCACCACGGTTTTTCTTAGTAATGATACCTTCAACAATTAAATCTTCGAAGTCTTCTTTATTAGCATCAATAAATTCAATAGTTTTTTGTTGCTCTAAAACTTTTTTATAAGAAATTTTAGGACGCTCGTTGTAGTATCCCATAATCATTACATTAATTTTATCACCAGTATTAAATAAACGCTCACCATCAACTGTGATCTCATCTAAATTAATAATACCTTCTAGCTTATCACCAACACCAACTAATGCTCTATTCTCATCCTCTTGGATCTCAACAACCTCACCCTCTACGATGCGACTTGTTTCTTGCTTCTTTTCACTTGCAGCAAACATCTCTGCAAAATTTTCTTCTTCTTCAAATGATTCGTTATCGAACGCCATTACCTATCCTCTGTACATAAAAATTGTAAAATTATATCTAAAATAAAATTAGTTAAAGATAAAAAGTAAAAAAAATATCTAAATTAACAGTTTTTTTCAATTAAATCAATAACATTTTGTATAATCCAATCAGGTGTAGATGCACCTGCACTTATACCACAAAACTCTTTTCCACTAAACCAACTATAATCTAAATCATTTTCATCTTCAATATGATAGCTATCATTACAATTATCTTTAGATATACTAAAAAGTTGTTTAGTATTTGATGAATTCTTACCACCAATAATAATCATAATATCAGCTTTTTTAGATATTTTTTTTACAGCTTCTTGATTCTCAAATGTAGCATTACAAATAGTATTAAAAACTCTAAGCTCTTTATGACGAGGAATTAAATAATTTGCAATCTCTATATAATCTTCAACTCTTCTAGTTGTTTGAGCAACAAGTGCTATCTTCTCTCCAAGTTTTATACCATCTAACTCTTTTGAAGATGTAACAACAATAGCACCATAAGTAGCATAACTTTTTACACCTTTTATCTCTGGATGAGCTTCATCACCAAAAATAACTATAGAGTAACCATCTTCACTCATCTCTTGACAAATCTGTTGAGGCTTTGTCACATATGGACAAGTTGCATCAACAACATTAACACTATTTTTTTTTAATTCACTAAGCTCATTTTTAGGTATACCATGAGTACGAACTATAGCTTTATCACCAGCTTTAAAAGTTTTATAGTTATCTGTAAGACCAACTTTAAAATCTTTTTCTAATCTAGCAATCTCTTTAGAATTGTGTATCAGTGGTCCATATGTAGATGAATTTTTATTTTCTTCTGCTATCTTAATAGCTCTTTTAACACCAAAACAAAAACCATAACTTTCTGCAAGTTCTATTTTCATTTTACAAACTCCAACTTAGTAATTTTAGATAATAAATCAAAAAAATTAGGAAAAGATGTATTTATACAATCTAAATCTGTAACTTTCATACCACATCTAATTCCAGCTATAATAAAACTCATAGCTATTCTATGATCGCCATCACTATCTATAGTAGCTTTTTTAAGAGTTCCACCCTTTACTGTATAACCATCTTTGTACTCTGTTATCTCGATTCCACAAGCTTCTAAACCATCAACAACTGTTGAAATTCTATCACTCTCTTTTACACGAAGTTCCTCAGCATTTTTAACAACACTAACACCATCAGCACAAGCAAAAGCTATAGATAAAGCTGGAAGTTCATCTATGAGCCATGAGATATTATCATCAACTGTTATAGCTTTTAAGGGAGCATATTTAACTCTAATATTACCGATAGGTTCATACTTATCACTTGTTAATTCATAAGTTATATCAGCACCCATTCTTTCCAATGCTTTAAATGCTTCAATTCTTGTTTCATTAAGTGTAACACCCTCTAAAACAACATCAGAATCTGGAGTAATAGCAGCAGCAACCCCAAAGAAAAAAGCACTAGATGGATCAGCAGGAACTCTAATAGTAAGTGGAGATAAAAGCTCTTTCATAGGTGTGATAGTAGTTTGAAGTCCATCAACTTTTATATCAGCCCCCATCCCTTTGAGCATCCTCTCAGTATGGTCACGAGATAGTTCAGGCTCTTTATATTTACAAACACCATTCGATCTTAGTGCTGCTAAAATCATACAAGATTTAACTTGTGCTGAAGCGATTTTAGATTCATAATCAAAAGCATTAAGAGATGAACCTCTTATACTTAATGGTGCTAGATTTGAATCATCTCTACCATCAAACTTTGCACCAATATCACGAAGTGGTTGTGTAACCCTTTTCATAGGTCGAGAACGGAGATACTTATCACCAGTTAAGACAAAATGACCCTCTGCTGAACTTAAAAGTCCACAAAAAAGTCTCATACCAGTACCAGAATTACCACAATCTAAAATTTCAAAAGGCTCTTTGATTCCATCTGATGAGATTCTTATAACCTCACCATCATCTTCAACTTTAGCACCCAAATTTTTAACAATCTCTAAAGAGTTCAAAGTATCTTCTGCTCTTAAAAAATTTGTTATTTCACTTGTACCTTTTGCTAACATAGAAAACATAACACTTCGGTGAGAGATAGACTTATCTGGTGCTATCTCTGAAATTTTTAATGAAAACTTATCTGATGGTAAAACTTCAACTAAACTCATCTAAGACCTATTCCTAACTTTTTATTTAATGAATTTAAAATAGCATCCATAGATTTTGTTATATCATCCTCTTCCAATGTTTTTGTAGCTGATTGTAATGCAAATCTAATAGATAAACTAATATTATCACCTAAACTTTCATCACTATATCTGTCTACAGGATAAAAATTTATCAACTCATCAGTAGCATTTTTCTCTATAACCTCTTTAAGTTTAGAGTATTTCATACTTTTTGGCATAATGATACTTAAGTCTCTAAAAGAGATTTGATATTTTGAACTTTGTTTAGCTGTTTTCAAAGCAAAAGGAAGTTTTGAAAAATCTAATTCACAAAGGTAAGTAACATCTAAATCATAATCATCTTCAACATTTGGATGAACTCTAAAAAGTTCACCAATAGATTCACCAGATACAATAACCTCTGCTGATTGGTATGTATGAGATAAACTATGTGTAGTTTTATGCTCTTTTAATTCAAAATCACCTATAACATCAGCAATATTTTGACTAAACATAGCAAAATCAACTTTAGCTGGTTTACCCGAATTAGATAAATTTTCTCTCTCTTTATCACCACTCCAAAGCATAGCTATTTTTATAGATTCAACTCTTTTAGAGTTAAAAACAGAACCAACTTCAAAAAGTTTGATAGATGAATAACCATTCTTTTTATTTAACGAAGCTGCTTTTAGTAAACCTGTTAAAAGTGTAGGTCTTAAAGTGTCAAGTGTATTTACAATAGGGTTTAAAAGCCCAATCTCTTCACCTATAGTTTCAAAACCATACTTTTTAAGTGTTTTTTCTTCATCAAATACAAAATGTATAGATTCATAAAAACCACTTTGAGCAGTACGATGTCTATAAATAGATTTTTTCTTGTACTCAAAATAATCATCTTGAAGTTTATTTTTTTCTGTTAGTATAAAAGGTTTTGATGGTATATTATCTATACCTACTAAACGAACTATCTCTTCAACTATATCTTGTTTATTTACTATATCATGTCTATATTGAGGAACAGTAACAACTATACTATCTGATAATGATTTTGATGTATCAAAACCTAGATTTTTTAAAATTTTACCTATCTTAATCTTATCTATCTTAGCACCAATGATTAAATCTATCTCACTTTTTGTTATAGAAACTATCTTCTCATTTTGTTTATTAGAAACTTCAATAGTACCACCATATACAGAGGAGTTTGAATTATTTTCGATTAAACCTAAACAAAAATCTATACCTTGGTTTAATTCTGGTTCACTTCCTCTTGAAGTTTTATAAAACATTGGACCAGCTTCAATCTTATTGATAGACATTTTTTTAGAGATAATATCTGGTGGGATATAACTAGCTTCAAGTAAAACTATACCCTCATCATATGTTACTTTAGATACATCATCTTGAATGATTCCAATAGTAGATGCTTTTTCATCAGCCATTATAACAGCATAACCTTTTTCATCTTCTTGTAGTTTTATTTTAGCAACAGTTTCATTTTTAGCACAGAAGAAATTATAATCATAAGCTCTAAGAATTACACCACTACTTTGTGTTGTATAAAGCATAATAGATTCTATATCAGTTTCTCTTTTTTCCTCTATTTGAGCCAAACGAAGTTTAACTATCAATGGAAGTTTTAACCCTTTAAGTTCAATCGCTCTATAACGAAGATCTACATCCAATACTTTGTCATGTGAAATAGATAAGATTCTACCGATTCCAACTCTTCTTTCAACATTATCATTAAAATTGTTTTTATGTATAGGTCTATCATATGCAGCACTTAAATCTCTAGCAACACCACGAACACTTAAACAGTCACCTCTATTTGCTGTTAATTCAATCTCAATTAAATCATCATTAAAAATAGGATTCTTTGAAACTTCTTGACCTAGTTCATATCTACCCATACTAGAATCTAACTCTAAAATTCCATCTTGACAATCTTCAAGACCAATCTCACCAGCAGAACAGATCATACCTTCACTATCAACACCTCTAAGTTTTACAGGTTTGATAGCTAATCCAGAAGGCATTTTAGCACCTATAGTAGCAACAACTACATCAAGTCCTTCACGAACATTTGAAGCTCCACATACTATCTGACGGACACTACTTCCAATATCAACTTTACATATATTTAGTTTATCAGCATCTGGATGTTTCTCACACTCTATAACTTTACCAAATACTATTTTTTCAGGTATATTGTATGATTTAATTCTATCTACTTCTAAACCGATAGAGTTAAATGTTTTTGCTAAATCTTCAGTTGAAATATCACTTAAATCGATCCACTCATTTAACCAACTTCTAGTTATTATCATTGAAACTGCTCCAGTAATTTAATATCTCCCTCAAACAATGAACGAAGATCTCCAATCTGATGAATTAACATCGCAAATCTTTCAACACCTAAACCAAAAGCATATCCACTAACATTTTCATATTTTACAGCTTCAAATACATTAGGATCAACGATTCCACAACCTAGAACCTCTAACCATCCAGTTTTAGAACAAACTCTACAACCTTTACCTTCACAAAATACACAAGATATATCAACCTCTGCTGATGGTTCTGTAAAAGGGAAAAATGATGGACGGAAACGAACTTCAATATCACCAAACATATACTTTAAAAAATCTTCTAAAATATACTTTAGATTAGCAAACGAAACTTTACCCTCTTCATCTACAAGTAACCCTTCTATCTGATGAAACATTGGAGTATGTGTTATATCATAGTCACGACGGAAAACAGCACCCGGTGCAATCATACGGATAGGTGGTTTTGTATTCATCATAGTTCTAATCTGAACTGGTGATGTGTGTGTACGAAGAAGCATCTCATCTTTAAAATAAAAAGTATCTTGCATATCACGAGCTGGATGATATTTTGGTAAGTTTAATGCTTCAAAGTTATTAAAATCATCTTCAACCATACCACCAGTTTTAACAGAAAAATTCATAGCAGAAAAATATTCTACAATTCTATCCATTGTTTCCATAACTGGATGTAATGCACCAGATTGAGCCTTAGAACTATAAAGTGAAACATCGATAGCTTCTGCTTTCATAGCCTCTTGAAGTGCCAATGTTTGTAATGTTATTTTCTTAGCAGTAAACTCATTCATAAGAGCAGATTTATGTGTGTTTAAATCTTTAGCTATTTGTGCTTTTTGATCATTTGGGGCAGTCTTCATTTTAGCAAACTCTTGTGCTAAAACACCTTTTTTTCCAAACACAGATAAACGAATCTCTTCAAGAGTCTCTACATTCTGTGCTTCATCTATTTTATCGTACCATTCTTTCAATAAAATCACCCATAATTATAAAATTTTGCACGATTATATAAGAATTAGTATTATAAATAGCTTCATATTAAATTTATATGCTACAATTATGTTAAATACTTAGATAAAAGGAAATTAAAATGTGTCTATTTTGTAAAATTGTAAATAAAGAGATTCCATCAAATATTATATTGGAGGATGATGATTTTTTAGCATTCCACGATATTAATCCTAAAGCTCCTATCCATATTTTAGTGATTCCAAAAACTCATTTTGATAGTTTTAATGATGTTACATCAGAGATTATGTCAAAAATGACACCATTTATTCAAAATGTTGCTAAAGAGGTTGGTATAGATAAAAGTGGTTATAGAGTGATAACAAACATTGGTGAAAATGGTGGTCAAGAGGTTCAACATCTACATTTCCATGTTTTAGGTGGAGCTAAATTAAGATGGGATCATTTTAGTGATTCAGATACAAAAGGTCACTTTTAAGGGTTTATAATGTTAAAACATCTACTTATCGCTACATCTTTATCTTGCTTGTTACTTTCTCAAACATTACAAGAGTTTAAAAATGAGCAAACTAAAGGTTATCAAACATTTAAAAAATCTCAAGAAGATGGTTTTAAAGCTTATCAACAAGAGCAAATAAAAGCTTTTAATGATTATAAAAAAGATTTAGCTAAATTTTGGGATAATCCTAAATTATCTACTAAAAAAACTTGGGTTTCTTATACCCAAGATAAAAAAACAAAAACAGATGTAGATTTTAAAAAAGAGACTATCGTTGTTCAAACCATAGCTAAATCTAAAGAAGAAGCTATGCAAAAACTTCAAATTGCTTTAGCTAAAGTTGTAACAGTTGATACAAAAACTGTTCAAGATACTGATCCTTTAGAAAAAATCATCGCCAAAATCAAAAAACCTACTGATGTTGTTGATTCAAAAGTAAAAGCTGAACCGATTTTATCTACCGTTATCTTTAACAAACCACCAACAAAAAGTAGTGTCAAAAAGTATGTTAATCAACATATATTTAGTAGTAACATAAAAATCAAAAAATCAAAAAAAGTTAAACATTCAAATGTTTATAGTGTATCTGTAAAATTACCAAAAAATTCTATGGTAAAAAGATCAAAAATCTACTATAAGAAGATTAAAGAAAATTCAAAAATTCAAAAACTTCCTATGCCTTTAGTTTTTGCCATTATGCACTCTGAAAGTAACTTTAACCCTAGAGCAAGATCTCATATACCTGCATTTGGTTTAATGCAAATAGTTCCTAAAACAGCAGGAATTGATTCTTATAATTACCTATATAAGAAAAAGAGATTAGTTACAAGTTCTTATCTATACGATAGTTCAAACAATATTAAAATGGGTACTGCTTATCTACACATTTTATACTATCGTTATCTAAGAAAGATCAAAAATCCAGATAGCAGACTTTACTGTACCATAGCTGCTTACAACACTGGTGCTGGTAACATAGCTTATGCTTTTACAAAAAAGTACAATATGAACAATGCAGCACCAATCATAAACCGTATGACACCAAAAGAAGTATATGCTAAATTGATGAAAGATTTAAGATGGGATGAACCAAAACACTATCTTAAAAAAGTATCTAAAAGAATGAGTCAATACAAAAAAGTGTATGGCTTATAAAAATAGTTCTAAAAGCTAAAAAGCTTTTAGAATATAAATTCTTATTTTAAATAATTTTTAAAATACTCTAACTGTTCTAAAGTTCTTACTGTTGAAGTTCCACCTGCCGATGTTCTTGCATCCATTGAGTGTCTTAGACCTAGGTATTCGATTACATCTTCGTTGATTCTTTCATCTATCTCTTTAAGATATTTAAAATCCATTTTAGATAAATCTACACCTATCTCTTCACCTTTAGCAACAGCACGACCTGTTATGAAGTGCGCTTCACGAAATGGTATGTTACATTTTTCTACTAAATAATCAGCTAAATCGGTAGCACTTAGATGCCCGATAGCACAAGCACTCTCCATATTTTTAGCTTTTACTTCCATAGTTTTTATAGCTTCTTTTAGAATCTCTAAAGATATCTCAGCTGTTTCTATCGCATCAAAAACACCCTCTTTATCCTCTTGAGTATCTTTGTTATAAGCTAAAGGTAACCCTTTCATAACTGTTAAAAGTCCCATAAGAGAACCATAAACACGACCTGTTTTACCACGAAGAAGTTCAGGAACATCTGGATTTTTCTTTTGTGGCATGATTGAGCTACCAGTTGAGTACTCATCACTAAGTTCTACAAAACCAAACTCATAAGATGACCACATAACAAGCTCTTCACTTAAACGAGATATGTGCATCATCATAGTTGAAATATTGAAAAGTATCTCTAGTGCGAAATCTCTATCACTTACTGTATCTAAACAGTTTACACTTACAGAATCAAACCCTAAAATCTCTGCTGTCATATCTCTATCTACATTATGTGGTGTTCCAGCTAATGCAGCACAACCAAGTGGAGATACATTGTTTCTTTTTTTAGAATCTTCAAATCTTTGAATATCTCTTATAAACATAGAAAGATAAGCACCTAAATGAAAAGCAAAGTTGATTGGTTGAGCATGTTGTAGGTGTGTCATACCGGGAATCATAGTCTCAGTATGTTTATCAGCTACTACGATTATCTCCTCCATAAGAAGTTTAATCGCATCTACTATCTCACCATTTTTACGAATCACATAACGGCGAAAATCAACAGCTACTTGATCGTTTCTACTTCTAGCAGTATGAAGCTTTTTACCAGCATCACCGATCAAAGCTGTTAATCTTTTTTCGATTCCCATATGTAAATCTTCATCAGATATTTTCCATTCAAACTCACCAGATTCTATCTCTGTTCTAACTTGATTTAGTCCATCAGTTATTTGACGAAGCTCCTCTGTAGTTAAAATACCTTGCTTAGCAAGCATAGCAGCATGAGCTAAAGAACCCTCTATATCTTCTCTGTATAATTTTCTATCGTACATTATTGAAGCATTAAACTGATCTAGTAAACTAGAAGCACTCGCACTAAAGCGACCTGACCACATTTTATCCATAATTATTTCCTCTTTTTTAAATTTTTTTATAATTGAAAATCGTTGTATTCTTTATCTGTTAAATCCCAGATTTTTCTTTTCTTTAGAGATTCTACCACAGATAAAGTACAATCAACATCATCTGGCCACTCTCTATTAAAACCATCCAATGGTGTTTTGTTTGTACCATCTACACCAACCATAAGACCAGATATGAAAACATCTCTTTGAGCATCTATGTTATTTGTAACTCTCCAAACTAGCATATATGGGTTTTCTATATCATTCTTATTATCATCTATAAACACAACGATTCTTATGTTTGGACTAAGAGATACTAAAGCATCAAAATACTCTTTTACTGTTTTAGTTTTATTTAAAGATATAACTGTTACAGGATTTTTAGTTCTTCTCATATATTGAGTTAAACCTGTTATGTCTGGAATCAACTCTTTAACTTTTTCAAACAGATCATCATCACCTAAAAGTTGTGGTGCTTCAACTTTATGTGCTAAAGTAGCATCAAGTCCAAGTTTTCCACCAACTAATGTTTCAGGTGAAGAGTGATCAAGTGCATCTAAAATTCCTTCAGATATAAATAAAGATTTTGGTGTAAATCTATCTAATATATATGTAGTAAAAGCCTCATAATTCTCTAGTTTTGGAGCTTTTTCATCTACAAAAATAGCATGTTTTACAAAACTCATCTGACCAGCACCCCAAAAAGCGTGCATAAACTGTTTAGCATGACCTTTATAATGAGGTTGCATTTTTGCTAAAATCAGATTATGAAAACCAGCATTTTCAGGCATATGATAATCTAGTAAATCTGGAACAGTTGTTTTTAAAAGTGGGAAAAATATCTTTCCAGTTGCCCAACCCATATATTTATCTTCTAATGGTGGCTTACCAACAACTGTTGCTAAAAATACTCTATCTTTTTTAGTTGTGATAGCACTAACTTCCATCACGGGGTAAGGCTCTTCTAAAGTGTAGTAACCTGTATGATCCCCAAAAGGCCCCTCTATCTTCATCTCATCAGTATCTACCCAACCCTCTATAACATAATCAACATCTTCAGGGATGTATAGTGGAGTTGTTAAAGATTTAACCAGTCTAGCTGGTTCTTTTGTGATAAGTCCATACATTAAAAGCTCATTTACACCATAAGGTAGTGGAGCAGTAGCACACCAAGTATAGAGTGGATTACCACCTATCGCGATAGATACAGGCATCTTTTTTCCAGCTTTTTGGTACTGATCAAAAAAGTGTGAACTATCTTTATGAATCTGCCAGTGCATACCTAGATGATTTTTATCGTAAACTTGAAGTCTATACATCCCAAGATTTACCATCTCACCATCTAACGACTGAGTATAAACTTGCCCCATAGTTATAAATGGACCACCATCTTGTTCCCAAGTTGTTAAAACTGGTAGTTTTGTTAAGTCTATATCATCATCTTTATAAACTATATCTTGACAAGCACCTTTAGTTGTAAGCCTTTTTGGAAAAATATTTTTAAGAGAAAAAAGTTGAGAAGCCATAGAGATTTTTTCCATAAAACCAGCTGGTGGTTTCATATGTAGTAAATTAGTTATCTCATCAGCCACAGATTCTATGGTACGACCAAAAAGAAGTTCACACCTTTTATATGAACCAAAAACATTCATAAATACAGGCTCATCAAACTTAGCACCACTTTTTTTATCTACAACATTTGTAAACAAAAGTGCTTTACCACCATCTTTTTTCTTAACTTCTGCATAAGCTAAATGTGGAATCTCAAGATAAATATCTAACTCATCATCTATTATTTTTAGTTCGTCATTTTTTTTTAGAAGGTCTATTGTATTTTGCATATCAAGCCTATCATATTTGATTTATCAAAATTATACTATAAAAATCTAATTTGACGATAAAATTATTTATAGCACTCTTAATTATCTTCATTTTCGACTTAATAAGTTAGATATTTGATTTTTCCTTTGTTTAATTTTTTTAGATATAATACAAGCTACGAAGATAACTTATAGTGTTCTATGGAGCGGTAAAAAGCTTTTAAGGTTAGAGGATTAATTACCCTCTAACCTTTTTTTTTGCCCTCCAAGAATACTATAAGGGAGATTTTATGGATAAGCTTATCTTCGTAACTATAATGTCCTCCTTTGTCAAGACCACTTAAATCAACATTCTTATTCCACCAACCTATGATACCTTTTGTAACAATTTACTATTTAAATTATTAATAGCTTTAAAATA
>Ga0256842_1000160_pt1 | contig 58202 bp, 47 predicted proteins | sample 4559240metaG_FD_185973 | JGI IMG/M metagenome (GOLD analysis project Ga0256842, IMG submission 185973) | Hydrothermal vent microbial communities from Guaymas Basin, Mexico - 4559-240 | ecosystem: Environmental > Aquatic > Marine > Hydrothermal vents | place: Mexico: Guaymas Basin | collected... | reverse complement strand
TTTTAAAAATTCATTAAGTTGTTCTAAGGGTTTACGAGACGAACCAATAGGGGTATGGTATGCCGAATATTAGAAAGAAAAAACTCATAAATAATATCTTGTTAATAATAATTCTGCTGTCATTAACTTCTTGCAATAATAAAAATAAAAACAAAACATCAAATAGTGCTGGATTTTCATTGAATAAAAATAACTATTTTTATGTTTCTATTTGGAAAAATAATAGAAGAATTAATGATTACTGGTTAAAATTTGTAACTATTCAGGCTAATTTTTTATTTTTTAATAAAATTTAGCCTGAATAGTTACAATTTATCAGAATTGATATCCAATAATCTTGACTATTATTTAAAATACATGTAAAATCATTTTTGAATTAGTTGGGAGTTCTTAAATGAAAAGTCTATATCTAATATTTATCCTTATTGCTAGTAGCTTTATTTTTATCTCTTGTGATGATACTGAAGGAAGTAATTTATGCTCTAGTGTTAAATGCAGTAACCATGGAAAATGTGATGATTCAACAGGTAGAGCTGTTTGTAATTGTGATATAGGGTATCATCAAGATGGGGACTTAGCTTGTTTACCAAACAATACTGGCTGTGAACCTGCTTGTGATTCATGGGAGAAATGTGTTGCTGAAGCATGTGTTTTAAGAGATGGCTATTGCAATAAAGATGATGACTGTAATAATGGTACTTGTGATGAAAACCATAACTGCACAGGAACAAATATTAACCCATGTGATAATGTAAACTGTGGTAATGGTGGAACATGCAAAAATGAAGGCTATGGTTATGGAGCTACAACTTGTGAATGCCCAACAGGTTTCCATGATGAAGGCTTAAAGTGTGTTGCTGATGAAATAACAGATAAATGTTTAGGAGTCAGTTGTAATAATTGGGAGCAATGTAATAGTGAAAATGGAAAATGTGAATTAAAATCAGGTTTTTGCAATTCAAATGCAGATTGTGGCATATTAGCAACACCTATTTGTAATCTAGAAGATGATGCTCATAAATGCGTTGCTGACCCTTGTAGTGGAATAACTTGTGGTAATAATGGAACATGTACTTCTGTTGGTTTAGTTGCCTCTTGTAATTGTAATGATGGCTACACCCCAAATGGAATTGCTGGTTGTAATCCTTCACTAGATAGCCTTGCTGATTGGTGTGGAATAAACTGGTATGGTGGACCTACTGGAAGCAATGTTGCAAACCCTATTAATATACTAAAAGGCTATATTGGAGAGAATTCCAAAATATATGCTCAAATTTATGAAGAAAATGTAACTAATGTAAATCACGAACAATCTTTTATAAAAGCACAACTTGGTTATACTAGTAAAGATATAAAATATCCTGTCAACTATAATCAATTAACATGGGTAGATGCAAGTTTTAACGTTGCAGGTAAAGGTGATTACGGTAATAACCACGAATACATGGTTGATTTTCCATCAGATAAAATAGGAAGCTTTAAATTTATTTTTAGATTTTCTATTGATAATGGAAACACATGGAGATACTGTGATGCACTTCCAACTCCAGATATAATTAATTCTTCCGACATAAGTTATGGAACAGCTACCATAATTGATGAAAATCAAAAAGCAAAAGAACTAAAATACAATAATGATTTAAATATTAATGGTAAATCTTATAGCTTTTCTGTTACTTATACAGGTAATGCAGATATAGACTTTACAAAAAGTAAATTTTACCTTAATGGTGAAGAAGTTGACTTGAGTTCAAATTATAACGAAGCAACAAAAACTTTCTCAATTTCTGCTGATAATCTAGCTAATGGAAAATATACATATCTTTTTAGAGTTACAGATACAAATGGTTTAAACAACCAAGCTGTTTATGTTCCTATTTGGATAGAAGATCATCCCTTTAAATGGAAAGATGCTTTTATCTATCAAATTATGACAGACAGATTTAATAATGCTGATGCTACAAATGATGCTCCTGTTGTGGGCGTAGATACTGATAAAAACTGGCAAGGTGGAGATTTTGCAGGAATTATTGCAAAAATAGAATCTGGTTATTTTGAAAATATGGGAGTTAATGTTTTATGGATTTCTTCTCCGATTTTAAATACCGATGGTAAGGGAATAGGGGTTAGTGATGGAAAATGGTACTCTGCATATCATTCTTATTGGCCAATTGCAACAGGCTGGACAGATACTAACCATCTGGATGGAATTGATTCTCCAATAGACCCTCATTTTGGAACAGAAGAAGAATTAAAACAATTAATCAGAGTTGCACATACTCATGGAATAAGAGTTTTAGCTGATTTTGTTGCAAATCATGTTTTCGCAGTTACGGATAATACTACAGCAACAGGTTCAGTAAGTCCTTGGGCAAATATTGCATCATATTTTCATAATTTAAATAATCCTTATGTCTGTGGCTGGGATCAACCTATAACCTGTTGGTTTACAAATTATTTACCAGACTTCAATTATAGTAATCCAATTTTAATGAATTTGGTAATGGATCATGCAATGTGGATTATTCAAGAATATGATTTTGATGGTTATAGGCTTGATGCTGTTAAGCATATGGTGATGGATTTCACAACAACTATCAGACAAAGAATTAAAGAACAAATACAAACAACTGGTTATGATTTTTACACAATAGGAGAAACTTTTGATGGAAATGCAGATTTTTTAAATTCATTTGTTGGTGATGATAAATTATTTGGTCAATTTGAATTTGGTTTTTATTTTACAATCAGAGATACTGTTTTACATAATGGTAATCTAAATGATTTAAAATCTTTTACTGAATGGAATGATACTTTTTATACAGACAAATGGAATGGTGCTTTAATGTCTAATTTTCTAGGTAATCACGATGTGATGAGAGCTTTAAATGAAGCTAATGGTAATTACAAATTATTACAGTTGGCTCAAACTATTTTAATGACATCTCCAAGAATCCCATTAATTTATCAAGGTGATGAATTTGGAATGCCTGGTGGAACAGACCCTGATAACAGAAGATTTATGAGATTTGATTTAACTGATAATAATGAAATTGAAACAAGGACTCATTTACAAAAACTAGGCCTTTTTAGAGTAAAACATAGTGCAACAAGAAGAGGAACAAGAACTACTTGTGCTATAGATAATGATTACTGGGTTTATAAAATGACTTATGATGATGATATTGTAATTATTGGTATAAATAAAGGAAGTAGTGCTGTTAATGTTACATGTAATGATGTAATTGGTTCATTTAGGAATGCTTTTACGGGTGAGGTTATAGATTTTAATGGAAACCTTACAATACCTGCTAATAATTCTTTAGTTATAGGTAAAGAATAAGTTTAAGTAAGATATGTGTTTATTTATATTTTAAATATGCCGAAAAGTAACAGAGTTTTAATGTTATTTAGATTTAATTTGACTTTTAAACTCTCATTTGATATTTTATAGATTATATTTTTGGGAATTATATGAAAAAATTATTTATTATAGGCCTGTTTTTTATAAGTATAATTGCTTTATCTCAAACCAAAGAAGTGAGTAATATTAAAGATAATGCAAAAATTAAAGAACCAATAGCTAAAAAGAATAGAACAAAAGCTGAAAACAAAGAGCTATTACCTAAAAATAAAAAAACGGTTTCTGAGCTAACCGAACAAGAATTTGAAATTAAATTAAAAGGCTTAGAAACAGATGTTAATATTTTAAAAGAAAAGATATTTCGTTCCAAAGCTAGATTATCAACTCTACAAGAAACATTAATTAGCGGTAAATCAATTCAATCTGCTAAATTAATAATAAAGCATGTAAATAAATTCTCTCATTTTAATGTAAAATCTATTATGTATTATCTAGATGGAGAACAACTTTGGACTTTTGTAGATATTGATGGTAATCTTACAAAATTAAAAGAAAAAATATTATATGATAAAGTTGTTGTTCCTGGTATTCATATGCTTTCTGTTGTTGTAAAACTAGAAATAAGTGAATTGGGTTTATTTAATTATGCAAAAGGCTACCAATTTCAAATAAAAGCAAATCGTTCTTTTCATATACAAGAAGGTACGGTTGCCACAATCAGTGTAGAACTAAAAGAAAAGGGTGGATATTTTAATAACATCACTGATAAGCCTGATATTGTCTTTAAAGCAGGTATTGCAAAAGAATTGACAGCAGGTAATATCAATAAAAACAAGAAGAAATAAATATGAATAAAAACTTTGTAATAATTTTAATTTTTATAACTGTAAATATATTCTCTGAAACTTTAGAGGATTATCAATTACAGTTTGATAATGTAAAAAATGGAGTTGAATATCTATCTAAAGATTATTTAGATGATAATGCTCTCAAAAGCGATTATAAGCTAAGTAAAAGATTCAATGATGGATATGTTACTTATTTACTAGGAGATTATCCTGTTGCAACAATGATTTTTTATGATATTGTATCTAGAAAACAATATAAAAATGAACCTGTTTATATAGAGTCTTTATTTTACCTTGCTGAATCCTTCAGATATTTAAAAAATTATCTTGGTGCAAGAGAATACTATCAACAAGTTTTAGAATATCATAATAAAAAATTCCATCAAAAAGCCTTAAGGTATTTTTTAGAAATATCAAGAAAGGTTGGTGATTTTAGAGGAACTGATAAATATATGAATGAATTGGAATCTTCAAGTGAGGATATTGATGATAGTGTTTATTATGAAAAGGGAAAAGCCTTGTTTGAACAAAAAAGATACGATGAAGCCATTTCTAACTTTTTAAAAATAAAAAACACTAGTAATATTTGTTCTAAAGCACTTTACTATGCGGCTGTTTCATATACGGCAAAAGCCAAAAGTTTAGAATATCAATTTGAAAACATTAGAAATTCTTATTTAGCCAAAGATAGAGCAGAATTAGTTTTAAATTCAAAGCTTATAGATGAAGAAGATTTATATAAAAAAACAAAAGATGATTTCAATGAAGAAAAGTTAAAATATAAGAAAATTAGAAGAAAATACATTCAATTTAATAAATGGTACTACAGCTTAAAAAGAGTAAATAAAAAATTAAGAAAACAAAAAAAGGAATTTGATGAAAATTATAAATTAGCTAAAGAATCTTATGAAAATACAAAAAAAAGATTTGAAGAGCAGGAAATTAAATATAATAAAATAAAAAATAATGAAACAAGGCTAAAAAAACTCCTCCTAGAATTATCATCTAAAAGAGATAAAATTAAAAAACCATATTTAGAAAGATTAAAAATTTATGATAAGGCTATTGCTCTATTTAAAAAAGTCTCAAAACGAAAAGTAAATAATTCAGATGATAGATTAATTATAGACCAAGCAATTCTATCTATTGCTAGAATTAACTATACGGTAAATAATCTACAAGAAGCAATAAATGCATATCAAGATATCAATAGAAATTCTAAATTTTATGATACTTCGTTATATGAATCAGCTTGGACTTATGTTAAAGCCAAAACGCCTAAAAAAGCATTATATGCTGTTGATTTATTGATTGATGTACTACCAGATTCAACAATTGTGCCAGACGCTTTATTACTAAGAGCAAACTTATATAATGAAATGAATCAATTTGAAAAAGCGACTGAGGCATATAGCTATATTGAAGATAGGTATTCTCTTATTTCAGAAGAATTACAAAAAATAATAAACGATAACAATGACTTAGAGGCATATTTTTCTAATATACTTTCTTCTGATATCAATAGCTTTTCAGCATCAAAATTTCTACCAAAAGAAGCTTTAAAATATGTTAGAGCAGAAAAATTAGTAAAAAAAGCACAAAATATTGTTAAAGATATTAATGATACTAAAATGTATCTAAAAGATTCTATGAATATATTAAACACTCTATTAAAAATGCTTTCTGATAAAACAAGCATAAATGCTCTTTTTCCTAAAACAGAAGATGTAAGAAAAAGATTATTGGAATATAGTAAAAAATTATTAGAAATAGACTATCACTTAAATAACTACTTTCATAAATACTATGTAAATAAAAATGATAAGAAGTTAAAGATTTTAAGATTAAAAACTTTGAAGTTATGGGAATTAATAGATAAAACTCCTAAATCAAAGAGTCAATATCAAAAAAGAAAATCAAAGCTAAATAATGAGTATATCAGGCTTAATAAAAAGCTTTATAAATCAGAAATGTTTGTGAAGAATCTTAAAAAAGAAGTTAAAGCGATGGAGTTTTTATTTTCTGAAAACATAAAAACAATCCATTACACAGAGGGTAAGCAAAATACTTTCTATAAGGAAATAGCCAAAAAGAAGAAAAAAATATCTTTGCTGGAAAAACGAGTAAAAGCCGTAGCCCAAAAAATAGAAGCATGGAAGCTAAGTATTAACAGTGTTGATAAAGCTCATGTTGCAGATAAAAAGATAAGAGAAAAATTATATAAACTACTATTGCAAGAAAGAAATTTTTACACTAACACTACAGAATATAAAAAATCTGCTGTACTAATTAAAAGAGTAAATTCTTATAAAGAAAAGATTAATCAACTGTCAAATAGTTTGGATGATATTATATTTAAAAAAGCGATGGTAATAAAAGAAGATATTCTTAAAGAGAAAAAGGATCTAGCAAGATATAAACTAGAAGTTGATAAAAATATTGCGATATCAAAAAAACTATCTACAATTATAGCTTTAACAAGTTTTAGAGCAATAAATAGAAAATTTCATAATTTAATTCTAAATGCTGACCTTGGTGGATTAGAAGTTATATGGAAAGGAAAAGATAAGTTATCTAAAGAAATTCAATCCTATTATTCTCAAGAAAGAGATCGTTTAAAGATTCTTAATAATGAGTTTAAAGAGATTTTAGGAGAAAATAAATGAGAATAATATTAGTTATTTTTATATATTTATTATCTTTTTCTTTATTTTCAAGTCAAAATATTGAAAATAAAGAAAAAAAAGAAAATGTAAAAAAAGAAATAAATAAAACTCCTGATACTAACCAAACGCAAAAAATTGCGTCTAGTAAGGGTGATGCTTCTGCTCACCCTGAAACAAAAGGAGATATAGAAACTGTAAAAAAACAATTAAAAACAATTAAAGAAAAAAAAGAATCCTTAAATGATTTTGAAGAAGCTTATAAACTTTATGAAAGTCAAGCTAGCTCTTATTATAATTACATTTTAGATCATGTTAAAACAGAATATTCTAATAAAAGAAAATTCATAAAATTAAGATATGATAAACTAACAAAAGAGTTAATGGGTGAAGAAGAAATAAAAAGGAAACAGGCTATAAATGTTATGGAGGATTTCATTATAAGATATCCTAATAATAAAAAATATACTCCTGATGTTTTGTTTAGACTTGCTGATTTATATTTTGAAAAGGAAGAGCTTGATTATTCAAATAAAAAAGATGAATATGAAAACAAAATGGATGCCTATGAATCAGGTAAAACCAAAGTTAAACCAATTGAACCAGAAAAAAAATATACTAAAACGCTGTATTATTTTAAAAGAATTATTAATGAATTCCCTGAATATAAAGAAATTGCTGGCTCATACTATTTAACAGGATATATATATCTTCAGTTAAAGGCAGATACTGACAATGAAAGAAAGAAAAATATTTACTCAGAACAAGCTTTTAGATATTTTAAAATGTTAGTTGATAATTATCCTGATAGTAATTATACAGCAAGAGCATATTTAAGAATTGCTGAATATTATTATGACAAAAGACCGGAATCAGATAAACCAGCAACTTATTACAAGTATTTTGCTATAAAAAACTATAAAAAAGCATTAAATGTTAAAGGTAATGATGTCTATGATTACGCTATGTATAAAATGGCTTGGTCTTATTATACTGTGGCAGATTCAAGTCATATTAATGATTATAACAATGCAATTGATATATTTTCTAGTTTGGTTCAGAAATATGATACTAATGATGAAGATGAAATAAAATTATACAGAGAAGAAGCAATTTCCTTCACCGCGATTTCATTTGTCGAAGGTTTTGAAAACAATACGGATGTATTAAAAAAATATGTGGAAAAGCAAGGGAAACCTGAATATGCAAGAGAGGTTTTATCTGAAGTGGCAAGAGCATATTATGATGGTGCTTTGTGGAAAATTTCAATACAAATATATAATATGATTTTTGAATACTATCCATTACACCCTGAAAACCCAGCTTTTTACGACTTTATTATATCAGCGTATGCTAAACTTGGAGATGAAAAAGGTGCAATTGAGGCAAGAGAAAGATTCTTAAAAGATTATAAAAAAGGAAGTCCATGGTATAATGCAAATGCTGACAATGAAAAAGCAATGGCTTTATTACAAAATTTTAATGCTCGATATTTATATGATTCTGCAGCTTATCATTATAATAATGGTTATTCTTACCTTGAAAAAGGAGAAAATGATAAAGCAATGTTATCATTTGGAATGGCTGCTAGTTTATACGATAATCTATTGATTAATTTTCCATTAAATAAGGATTACTATAAAATTCAATTTTATTATGCTGAAACATTATACCTTTTAAAACAGTATAAAAAAGCTATTACAATGTTTAAAAAAGTAAGAGATAATAATGAACATATTGAATTTACCGAAGACTCATCAAGAAGATTAATTGATTGTTATGAAGGAATCCTAAAAGAAAAAATTAAAAACAATGAGCTAAAACTTGCAGGAAAACCTGATTCAGAAAAATTGGCTTCAGAAGATAAAATTGAAAAACTTAAAATGCCGAAGGAATATATTCAGTTAATCAAAGTTCGTGATGAATTTATTAAAATGTTTCCAAAAGATAAGGATGCTCCAATTTATTCTTTTAAGTCAGCAAATGACTATTACAGACATTATTATTTTGAAGAAGCAAGAAAGAGATATTTTAAGTTAATGCAGAATTATCCAGATTCAGAACCAGCTAAATATGCTCTTGAAGATATTTATTTTAGTTATATGGCACAAAGAAAATATGATGAAGCAGAACAATTTTATGCAAATATCATAAAAGACCCTAAATACTCTAATTTAAAAAAAGAAGATTTAGAAAACATAAAAACATTACAATCTGCCTCTGTATTCAAAAAAGCAGAACAATTTTATAAAAATAAAAAATATGAAAAAGCAGCCTTAGCATACATGTCCTTATATAAAAATTATCCTAATTCCCCAAATGCCTTACAAGCACTAAGAAATGCTGATTTTGCATATAAAGAAGCTAAGACACCATTAAAAAGAATAAATTTATTAAAAGAAATAAACAAGTATATCAGAAATAAGAAAAAATTATTTTCTGAAAAAAAATATAAAATTGAAGTATCTTCTAATATTCTAACAATAGCAGATATTTCAGAAAGGTTTTTTGATTTTAATATGACAATAAATTATTATGAGAAATATTTAAAAGAATTTCCTAATGGAGGCGATGTAAAATTTGTATATAGTAAGTTACCTCAACTTTACTACAACAATAAGAATTATCAAAAATCAGCTAGTTTTTATTTAAAATATGGTTCAAAACTAGATGAAAAAAATCATGTTTTATATATCCAGAATGCAATAGCAGCCTATAAGAAAGCACAGGCTTGGAATAAAGTAATAAAAACATATAAACTTTTCATTAAAACTTTTGGAAAAAAACCAAAATATAGGTATAGAGCTGTAATTATGAATTATTATATCTATGAAACATATTTAAAGCTAAATCAAAAGAAAAACGCTGATAAATATTTGAGAAACACTTATAAGATATTTGCAAAGCTAAAACAGCCTAATGATTTAAAGTCTCCTTTAGGTAAAGAATATTTAAGAGCAAAATATCTTGCATCAAAAACAAATTTTCTACAAGTTGAAAAACTATTGCCTATATATGAAAGAATGCCTGTAGGAGGAAGAAACCCTTTAATTAATATCAAAAAGAAAATCAAATATGCTGTAAAAATGACAAAACTGTATAATAGCCTGATTGCAAAATATAAAGAACCAGAGTGGGCAATTGCTGCATATTTCAGAAAAGGGTACTTAAATAAACAGTTTGCAGAAGCATTGTTTGCAGTTAAAGCACCAAAAAACTTGGATGAAGATGAACAGGATGCCTACAAAGAAGATTTAGAAGATTTTGCAGAACCATACTTAGATACTGCAGAAAAGCTATATAAAGAAGCATACACTTATGCAATTAAATTGAATATTGATAACGATTGGACAAAAAAACTATTACTTGAGTTAAACAAAATAGATAAAGATACCTATAAAATACCTAAGAAGTTAATAGATAAAGAAAATAGAATCTTGAAACTAGAAGATAATTCTATACCTCTCTATGAAATAAAAAGTAAAAAATCTGAAAATACTCCTGATAATGTAGAGGAGGATGGAAAATGAAAAAAATAATTATATTAATCACATTACTGCTTCTGTTTTTGTCTTCCTGTAGTGGTGCATCCAAAACAGAAAAAAAGACCAAACCTCAGACAAATACAGTTTTAGAACAGAAAAAAAATAAAAAAGGAGAAGTGGATAAATCTTCTGATAAAGCCAATAGTAAGGATAAGACGGCGTCTTATCCTACTAAAGATTCAGATGGAGATAAAGAAAAAAAAGAAAATCTTCCCGTTGAACCATCAAAAGACAGTAAAATAGAAAATATTTCTTCTAAAACTGATGAAGAGGATAAAGCTGAAGACAAAAAAATGGAAGAAGAGAAAAAGACTGATATAATTACGGTTAATGATAAAATTAAAATTAATTCGGAAATTACAGCTTTTCTCAAACTAAAAGGAAAGGAACAACTAGATAAGATTGATAATTTATTGAAAGAATATCCTAAAAGTGATATTTTATATTATTATAAAGCTAAATTTTATTACGATTTGAAAGATAATGATAATTCTTTATTTAACATAGACCTATCATTAAAATTAAATCCTGAGAATATATATAGTCTGAGTCTTAAATTCAGAATACTTTTAAGTAAAAATCCTAAAAAAGCAGAAGAAATGCTATTTTTATTGTTAAAAAAGTTTTCTGATAATTATAAAATTATGCTTTTAGTTGATAAAGGGTACTATTCTCTTCAAAAATATAAAAAAGTTATTTATATGTCAAAAGAAATTCTAAAATTAAATCAAAATAACAAAGAGGCTTTAAAATTACTTGCCCTTGCTTATTATTATACAGGTTCAAAAGATTTAGCTTTTTATGTTATAACTAAAGTAGATGAGCTAATGTATCAGCTTCCTGAGCTATATTTTATCAAAGGATTAATATCATATGAAAATAAAAATTTTAAAGAAGCCCATGATTCATTTGAAGAAGCTTTTAATTTGAATCCAAAATTTTTTGAAGCAGGTGATTGGCTTGCATATCTGGATTACAAAGTTTCGTTAAAGCTAAAGGCGAAAGAAGCTAAAACGAAAATGCTCTTAAGTTCAAAAGCTAATTATGAAAAGGTAATTAAACTAAGAAAAACTGCATTTACTTATATGAACTACGGATTAGTACTGTATGAGCTTGATGAAAATGATGAAGCATTTAAATATTTGCTAAAAGCAGAAAATCTTGATAAAAACAGTTACGCAGTATATTATAATCTAGGAGTTTTATACTTAACTAGAACTTTAAAGGGTATAGATGTTATAAAAAAATATGATTTGGCAGTAGAAGCTTTCGAAAAATATAATAAATTATTGCCTAAAAAGGATTTTAAAAAGATGAATGCTAATAATTTAATTAATGAAGCTAAAACCGCTAAGGCAGTTCAACAGGCTAAACTTACCGAAAAGATAGAGGACAAAGCTGAAGACAAAGCTGAAGACAAAGCTGAAGATAAAGCTGAAGATAAAGCTGAAGATAAAGCTGAAGATAAAGCTGAAGACAAAGCTGAAGATAAAGCTGAAGACAAAACTGAAGATAAAACTGAAGACAAAACTGAAGACAAAACTGAAGAGGGGAAAAAAGAAGAAAAAAAAGAAAAAAATATTGATGATGATGAAAAGTAGGAGATAACATGAAAAAAACATTAATTTTTATATTTCTATCTCTTTATTTACTATCAAATATTGCTTTAGCAAAAAAGCAAGAAAGTAAAAATATTAAGACAATTGAGTTAGATACAATAGAGTTCCATCCTAAGATACATAAGCCGGAATTACTATCAACTCTATCTCATAAAAGACTAAAGATAAAGAACTTAAAAAGAGATAAAGATTTAATACCTGATATAATTAACAGTGTAAATGAAAAACCTTTCTAATTTTTTAAAAAAAAGTAGAAATTATTAAATCTTTATGTTATTATTCGTTCTAGTTTTAATTTTTGATTTATTTGGAGGAAACTATGGTTGAAGAATTTGCAAAAGGCTTTACATTTGAAGGTGGTGGAATGGGAGCTCCTTTTATGTGGGCTATTTTAGTTGTATCAATATTTTTATTTGGTGTAGCAATTGAGAGATTTTTGTTTTTAGTTATTAAATTTAATATTAATGCCAAATCTTTTTTTGATCAAATACAAAAATATGTAATGTCAGATAAAATTAATGAAGCAATTAACACTTGTAATTCAGCTGCAGCTGCAGCGTTGCCTAAAGTTATCAAGGCAGGATTAACAAGAGCGAATAGACAAGAATACGAAATATCTCAAGCTATTGAAGAAGCTCAACTTGCTGTTATTCCAGTTGTTCAAAAAAGGACAGAGTCAATTGCAGCTTTATCAAACATTGCAACACTACTTGGACTACTTGGTACTATTATTGGTATGATTGAGGCTTTTAAAGCTCTTGCTGCTGCTGACCCTGAAACTCAAGCTAAATTATTGGCTAGAGGTATTTCTGCAGCTATGATGACAACTGCTTTTGGTCTTATTGTTGCTATCCCTGGTTTAACATTTCACATGATTCTTTCTGGTTTTACTAAAAAGATTTTAGATGAAATTGACCAGTACTCAGTTAAACTTGAAAATCTTCTTGTTGCAAGAGTTAAATCTAGCAAAGATAACCAATAGGGGGTTAACATATGGCTAGTAAATCTACTGCTAAAAGGAAATTTGCTCCTAAGCCAGCGCCAGAATTGAACTTAAAACCTATCATGAATTTGATGGTTGTTTTAATTCCAATGTTGCTTTACTCTGCATCATTTATTAAATTTGCTTCAGTTAATGCAACAAAAGCTAGTGGTCAAGGTAAGCCTAAGGAAGCAAATCCTGATGATGATCCAAAACCACCTTTGAAATTAATGGTTAAGATAACAGAAGAAGGCTTTGTTATTGAAGCAGCTGCTATCTTAGATGAAGGTACAATGATTGCAACACCAGGTGATGATGGTGCAGCTGCTCCTGTAGAACTTTACACTATTGATGTTGACGAATCTAAGGCAGAGACTCAACTTGAAAAGCTTAGAGCAGAATACAAAGAAAAGAAAAAACCCGTACCCGAATCACTATTCGACGCAACAAAAAGAGTTTATTCCTATAATTTCTTGGAATTAAATTCTAAAATTGGTATAATAAAGAAAGCTATTAAGAATGGTGATCAACAAGCAATGGCAAATGGTGATATTCAAAAGGGAGAATCCCAATTTGATAAAGCAGATCAGATTGTTATTGCAGCGCAGGGAAATATTCCTTATGAACTTTTAATTAAAGTTATGGATACAGTTAGATGTAAAATGCTTACTCCAGAACAAAAAAAAGCTCGTAAAGAAAAGCTCGCAGAAAAAAAAGCTGAGGGAGGAAGTAAAATCAAAAATAGAAACAAATATGGTTGTATTTTAGATTTAAATGCCTTGGGTGATGAAGATGCTAACACTTATTATTATGATGTTATACTTAATTCAAAACTAATTGAGTAGAGTTGGAACTTTTATTAATTAATAGTGTCATATTAATTAAGAGTAGGTATTATAGGAGTTATTGATGAATAAAAATAAAGAGCATCAATTAAAAGTAGATAAAATGTTTGAGGATCAGCAAAATCTCAAAAAGTTTATTCGTAAATTAAAGAGAGAAAAGGCAAGTGGAGGCCTTGGAATGAATTCTTTAATGGATATTATGACAATTTTATTAATTTTCTTGTTGAAAAGTTTCTCTAATAAAGCTGATTCAATACAAATGTCTGAAGAACTACAACTTCCCAAGTCAACGGGTTTATTAAAGCTAGAACAAACTATTAAAGTTTATGTTACTAAAAATAGTATTGTTGTAGAAAAAGATCCGAAAGCTAGAGAAGTTAAACTTCAAAATGAAATGGTTGATGATGCAGATATGTTAAATGGTTCTCCAGAAACTCATGTGATTGCAACGCTTAAGGATGTTCTAGAAGAAAAAGCAGAATATCTAAAAGATTTACAAAGAGCATCTGGAGGAAAAAGAAAATTTAAAGGATTAATTACTATCATTGCAGACAAAACAATCCCTTACAGAGTTATAAATGATGTGGTAGAAACATCTTCTGTATCCGGATTTAAAAAGATTAAGTTTGCTGTAATTCAGGGTAGCTAATAGGTATTTAAAGGATATAGATGGCTTCTAAAGATAAAAAGACACTAGCACTTAGAATAGGTGTTCTACAATCTGGTAGACTAATTGAAGAATTTATTGTTAAAGATAACAAACCTATAACTTTAGGATCAACAGTTAAGAGTAGTATTATTGTTACTAACAGTAAGATTCCTAATAAATATAAACTTTTTATTAGTAAAAAAGGTACTGCAACATTATATCTATCTGATGTAATGGAAGCAGAAATAAGTGATGGAGTAAATAAAAAACAATATAAGGGGCAATCTATATCCATACCTTTATCCCAAAAGGATAGGGGTAAAGTTAAAGTTGATGATAATATAAAAATTTTATTTCAATTTATTGAACCACTAGATGATTTTTTGACACCACATAAAATTCCACCTCAATTTAGAAATAAACCAATCGATTACTTAGATTTAAAGTTTTTTATTCCTTTAATGATATCTATGATACTACATATAGCTTGGATTGTTGTATTGCAAACTGCAGATTATGAAGAATCGGTTTTAACAATGGATCAAATCCCTGATAGATTTAAAGAAGTTATTATTCAGAACAAACCCATTGAAGATAAAAAACCTGTTGAAATCAAAAGTGATGAAAAAGGTGATAAAGATGGAGAAGGTAAAAAAGTTGTTAAAACTAAAGAAAAGGCAACTAAAACAGTGAAAGTAGATAAATCTTCTATGAGTAAAACTGAAAGAAAAGCTGTTGCTAAAGCTTCTATTAAAAAGAAAAGTAAAATGATTAGTGCCTTACATTCATTAAAATCCTCTGGTGGAGGTAATGGTGGTTTTGGTGCAATTAATGATGGAACTAGTGGAGGTAGTGGAGATGATTCTATTGGCTCATTATCTGATTTAGCTACGAATTCAGGTGGTTCGGGAAATGGTTATGGTTATGGTTCTGGTTCTGGTGATGGAATTGGAGGACGAGGTTCTGGTACAGGAGTTACTGGAGGAAGTGGATATTCAAGAAAAGGTGGTACTGGTAAGGGAGGTCCAACTTCTTTAAACCCTGATATTGGTAAAAACAGAAAACAACTAAATACTAAAAAAATAAAAAAAGTAGCAATAAAAGGTAAAACTAAAATAAAAATAAACATAAGAGGTGATGGCAAACTGACTCAGAAAACTGCAACTAGAGCAATTAAAAAAGCTAAAAGAAAGGTTGACCGTTGCTATCAAAAAGAAGCTAAGAAAAACAATTCTTTTGCTGGTCGTGTAACTATTTTGATAACTGTTGGTAAAGGTGGAAAACCTTCTAACATTGAAATATTAAGCACTAGAATGAATGATAGTAGTTTGGCAAGGTCATTGGGTCGCTGTATTAAGAAAAAGTTAAAGAGAGTTAAATTCCCTGCTCCAGCAAATCCTCCTATTAATATAAAATTTACAGCTGCATTTTCTGCAGGTGGATAATTTGACAAAATTTATAACTTATGGTATAACTTTTCTTAGTTCATGATAGGGGTATTAATTGAGACATATTATTTTAGTATTATTTTTAGGATTAACCACCTTATTACTATCTAGTGAAATAGAAAAAGGAGCATTTAAGTTCACACCATATATAACATCTTATAATGAATATAACTCAAATTTCTTTAAATCAACCAATAATGAAGTTGATGTCATAATGCTTAAAATTCTTCCTGGTGTAAAATTAGAAAATAGAAATAAAACAAATACCGAATTAAAATTCAGCTTAAACACATCCTATAGACATTTTATTTCATTAGTTGATGGAGCAAAAACTACTGTTGGTAATAATAACGATTTTGACATAGATGGTTCTTTAAATTTATCATTTTTTAAAACAGGTAATTTTTCAGTATACACAAGTGATAACTTTTCTAAACTAACATACTCAGGCTACTCTACTCCAATTAATAAATTTATAAATAATTTTAATTTTGGAATACAAACAACTCCATTTGGCAAAGCTTTAAGATTTAGATTAGGTTACTCTTTTGGATTTAATAAAACAATCTTTACTGATAACTTATCTGATAGAACTAAAATTGCTTCTGAAGCTCAAGATAACATGGAACATAATTTCAATTTTGATATAGAATGGAGATTTTTGCCTAAAACAGCATTATTATCAACTACATCATATGGGTTTATAATACATTACAATAATGATACATCAACTTCGGCATCATTAAATATTGTTGATTCAACTCCAATACTTTCTAAAATTGGATTGAAAGGTGTTATTACTCCTAAACTTGCCTTAAAATTAATGTTGGGTTGGGCCTATGTTATGTATGATTCAGGGTCTAACTTTAATTCTTTTATTGCCAATGCTGAATTAACATATAATTTTTCAAAAAAGACAAGTTTTGTTTTGGGTTTTCAAAATTCATTTAAAGATGTATTATTCTCAAATTATTTATCTTATTATGATATTTACTTAAATACAGACATTGCTCTTACAAATAATGTCAACTTAGGATTTAATTTAAATACAACCTTAAATGCATATTCTAATGTATCATTAGGAAATGGTATTAGCTCTCCTAGTTCAAGATCTGAAATAGATGGGAGATTTTCTACATTTGTAGCATATAGTTATAAAGCATATAAAGCAGAATTAAAATATTCTGCAAGAAAAATTTTTACAGACTTCACAACTACATTTAATGGTAACACTACTCATTATGATTATTTACAGCATTTAATTTCATTAAATTTTTATATATTTTTTTAAATGTCAAAAAAAATATTAATTCTTTTAATATCATTATTTATACTATCTTGTAATTCTTCATTGGAAACAGTTTCTAAAGATAAAAAAGATTTAATCTATAAATTAAATAGTAGTATTAAAACATCTGACATATTAGGAATTAATGATTTAATTGAAATAAGGGTTTATGGAGAAGCTCAATTAACTCGTACTTACAGAATTAATAGTAGTGGCATAATTATTTATCCAATTATTGGAAAGATAAAAGTAATAGATAGGCCTATCTACACATTAACTAAAGAAATTGAGAAAAAACTAAATAAAAAATTTTTTAAAGATCCACAAGTAACAATTTTCTTAAAAGAATCTAATAGTAGAAAAGTTTATATCCTTGGGCAAGTAAAAAAACCTGGAGCATATAGTTATAAACATAAATTAACACTACTAAAGTTAATTGCTACAAGTGGAGGTCTAACAAATATTGCAGATATTGATAAGATAATATTAAAGAGAGAAATTAATGGAAAGATTAATTCTATTACCATAGAAGCCTCCTTAATAATTAAAGGATTAATTGGAGATTTATTATTATCTCCAGAAGATATAATTTACGTATCAGAATCATGGTTATAAACGATGAATAAAATAATAGAGCAGAATGAAAATAATGAAAATGATTTTTTATCATTAAAAGATATATACAATTATATGTACCAATACAAATATTTAATTCTTTTAATTACAATATCATCCATTATTGTAGCATACTTTTATACTAAGAAACAAGCTAAAGTGTATAAAGCAACTGCATCTATTATCATAAATTTTAAAGATAAAACTCCTGTTCAGGAAATAAAAGATTACTCATACACATCTTTCAAAGAATATGATGCTTTTTATAATACCGAATTTGAAAGATTAAAATCTAAAAATTTAATAAATACTTTAATAAAAAATTATAACTTAGTAAATTCAGACTTTTTTAGAAAATTAATAGACAAAAATAAAAAAAATAAAAAGAAATTTGATTTATCCAGCACAATATTAAATATGCTAGAAATTACTCCAGTAGAAGACACTCACAAAGTTCTAATTAGTATTATAGGTACAGACAAAAAATTTATTACAGAGTTAACTAATTATTATGTTGATAATTATAAATTATATAATAAAGTCAGGAAAACTAACCATTTAAAAAAATCAATTGTATGGTTAGAAAAAAGAGTAAATGAAGCTAATAAATCTGTTATTGAAGCTGAAAATAATTTATTTAAATTTAAAAATGAAAATAAGGTTATTCTAACTCTCTCTGAAGATAAAAGAAATAGTATTATACAGAAAATATATAATTTAGATAATAAATACAATGATATGAAGTTAAAAAGAATAGAAAGAGAAAGAGAATATTATTTTTTAAAAAAAATTAAAAACCTTAATGATTATCTGCCATTTAACGCACAAGAAAATGTCAAAGAATTAAAAAAAGGATTACTAGATAAAAAAAATAAAATGGAAGAATTGCTAGAAAGATATAATAACGATACCCCTAAAGTAATTTCTTTAAAAAAACAGATTAATAATATTAAGGATAGCATTAGTAACCTAGAAGAAAATTATAGAAATCAAATTGAAAATTCATATAAATTATTACGCTCTAAAGAAAAAAAGTTTGCTTCATTAAAAAAAGAAGCTTTGGATAGTGCTCTTATCATTGAAAAAAATGAATTATTATATAAGCAAAATAAAAGAAAAGCAGATAGTGAAACAGATGTATATAAAATGTTATTAAAAGATTTAAAAAAATCTAACTTAAAACTTTTGCTACAAACAAATAATGTTGAAATTTTGGATTATGCAAAAGAACCAACTACTCCAATAAAGCCAAACTTAAAGTTAAATTTAGTAATAGCAGTTTTTTTAGGAGGAATTCTAAGTTTTATGATTATGCTATTGTTGATATTCTTAGACCAAACAATAAAAACAAAAGAAGAAATAGAAGATAAATATAAGATGACATTTTTAGGTAGTTTGCCTAAAATTAATAATATAAAAATAGAGAAAGAAGAATATAAAAATTACAAAGAAATTATTTCTCTTCATGATCCAAGAGGTAACTTTGCTGAAAGTTGTAGAACAATATTAACTAATATTGAACTAGTTAGTGAAAATAAAAAGATAACAATGTTGGTTACTTCTTCTAGTCCAATGGAAGGTAAAACTACTATTGCGGCAAATCTAGCATCTTCAATGGCAGAGCAAGGGCTTAAAACCTTATTAATCGATACCGACTTAAGAAAACCAAGAGTTCATAAGGTATTTACAGTGGATAATAAAATTGGTTTAACATTATTTACATCTGGTAATAAATCTATTCCTGAAATTATAAGAAAAACTAAAATTAAAAACTTAGATATTATTACAGCAGGCATAATTCCACCAAATGCAATACAAATTTTAAATGGAAATAAATTTGACTCTTTAATTGAAAACTTAAAAGAAAAATATGACAGAATAATTTTTGATACTCCTCCTGTTTCTATTGTTTCAGATGCATTAGTTATATCTAAAAAAGTAGATGGAGTTGTTTTAGTTGCTAAATATGCTAAAACTAATAAACATATATTAAAAGAATCAAGAGATAAGTTTCTATTTGCTAAATCTAATGTTATTGGAATTGTTTTAAATCAAGCAAGTATGACAAAATCTTATAAATATAATAAATACGGAAGATATTATAGTTATTACTATGGAGAAAAAGAGGAGTAGAAATAAGAGCGTATTTAATATTAATTATTTTTACAATATCAATTTTTTTTAATGGTGGGGTTTACTCATATTACGATATTATCAATTTTATTTTAATATTAATTATTTATACATATTACTTTGTTTTTAGATCAATCAAACATAAAACATATAAAAAATTTGATTTTTCTATTGAATTACCAATTGTCGTTTTTATTTATTATTCTATTATACTTTTTCTCCCTTTGTTTTATAGAAACATTAAACTTAATAATAATTTAACTGAATTTAATAATCTATGGATTCAATTAAGATTCCTAAAGGCCTCCGATATTATTCCCAAGCCCCATATAAACTTTAATTATTGGACAGGGATTTTAACTTTATTAACAATTATTAGCAATTACTTATTTATTAAACTTATTTTAAATACTAGGAAGAACATAAAACTACTATACAATATAGCCTTTGCTCTATATAATTTATTGGCTTTCTACTCATTAATTAATATATTTAACAATAAAATATCTAATAGTTATTTTTTAGTCAATCCTAATCATTTGGCAATGTTTATTTCAATTCCAATACCAATTATTTTTTATTTTTATTTTATGAAGAAAGAAAACCAAAACAAGGATATTTCTTTAAATATAATAAAAGCATTACATGTTTTTATTTTAATTTTTATTATTTATTTAACAAATGGACGAACTGCAATTACCTCAATTTTTATTTTGATGTTAGTTTATACAATTGTTGAAAGAAAACGAGTTAATAAAAAATATATATTATTAATTTTAAGTTTAATTCTCATTGTTTTTATCATTATTTTCATAAATAAAGGAATTGTTGATTCCAAAATTATTATTACAAAACAAATTACAAGTTCTGTAAGCTTAAAACTAAGAGAAGAAATCCTTACAAATAGTTTAAATATATTCAAAGATAATTTTTTATTTGGTATAGGACCTGGTCAATTCCCTATAATTTATCCTTATTATTCTAACGGGAATGAATTAGTATTTATACACCATGCTCACAATGATTACATACAATTTTTAGTAGAATATGGTACTGTAGGCGTTTTAATAATACTTTTTTTATATTACAAAATGATTGTTTTTATAAGATATGCTTTAAAAAAATTAAAAGGTAATTCATATCATTTATTTTTGGCAACAGTGTTTTCAATATTAATGTTTCATTTTGAGATTTTTACTAGTTTTGAATCCCATATAGGTATTTTATTCCAAATATTAATATTTTTAGTGGCCTCTTTATATATAATAGTATATAATTTTGATAAATATTATAAAAGTAATAGCAATGAATTATTATAAAATTAAAATTAAAAAAGTAAAAAGAATGAGTGTATATTATCTATTACTCTTATTAATAATTTTTAATTCTACTTTTTATTCAATTATCGTCTATAAGGATTATAAGTATTCACAAAAACTAAATTACAGTTATAAGAATATTTTGAAACCCTCAACTAAAAAAATTCTATCAAAAGGTTTAAAAAATATTGAAATAAAAGAATTTATAACTAAAATAATGCAACGAGAATATAATATTTATTTTATTCATACATTATTTATAGAATTATTAATTAAAAAAAATATTAAATCCGAAATAAAAAACAATTTAATTATTTATAGCATAGATATTTTACAAAAAATAAAAATATCATCTCTATTCTTAGATTTAAAAATACTTATTTTTACCAAATGGAATTATCCTAAGAGCGAAATAATCAGCTTAATAAAATTATCCCTAAAAATAGACAATAATTTAATAAATCATAGAATTTTATTAAAAAAAGAAATGATAGCAAAATACTCTAAAGATATTATTAAGTTTTATAAACCCAAAAACCTAGTAGAAAAAAATAGTTACTTTAATTATCTAATAAGAACGAAATATTATAAGAAAATTATTAATTATATTGAAACTCATAAAATAAATATAGACATAAAGACTTTAGATAAAAGCATGGCTTCAAATATTATAAAAATAGGAGATTTTAAAAAATCTGAAAAGATTATTCTTAATCTAATAAAAAAAGAAAAAATAGATTATTTATACTATTACTTATCCATACTATATAAAAATAATAATGAAATAAATAAGGAAATTCTAGCATTAGAAAACATTAGAGACTTAGATAATTATAATAAATACTATATGATTTATCTTGCACAAGAATATTATAAACAAAAAAAATATACTAAAGCTATTAATGTAATTTTTAATACTAACAACAAGCTAATAAAAAGATATTGTTATAGATATATAAAATATGTAAATAAACTCCCCTTTCTAAATAGAGGAAGGTATTTAGAAAGAGTAAAACATATTTGTAATAAAAAACAAATTTACTCAGCATTATCTAATTACTATAAAAAAGCAGGTAATAGAGAAAAGTACGATTTATACAATTTAGAAATGAATATTCTTAAATAAATTTGATACTTATAGGCTTATGTGATAAAGTTAATTTATTTGGAGTAAATATGGGGAAGCTAAAATTTAAAAATAATCAGTTAAAGTTTAAATTAACACCTAATCACATTGAAAATGGCTTAATTAATGGTGAAACTAAAATAAGTATTTTTAGTGATTTTGAAAATGAGAGATTTACTGTTTTAAGTACGGAGTTTTCTTATGATATGAAAATGTTTAGAACTTTTTTACAAAAAATTGAAGCCCTTAAAGATGATAAAACAGAAACGGCTGAATTTTTTGAAAAAAAGAAAAATCTAATAATAAAAATATCAAATAGCTCTGAAAATGAATCTTTGGCTAACTGGGATATTTTAATAAATAAAGTAATTACAGAAAATGATTACACAAGATTAAGCATAGGATTTTCTACTTCTAAAACGTTACTAGATTCAGCAATAAAAGAGATTTCCTACTTTTTAGTAAACCCTACAAGTTTTTAAATCTATCAAATAATTTATCAGTATTTTGCCTAGTATTAGTATAAAAATCTCTATCTGTTGATTTTGTTAATTTATAATCATCTAATAAAATATTTTCCCTTTTAAAGAAATACCTAACCCTTGACTCAGTTAGTCCAAATAAGAAATGTCCTAGAAATGTATCATCATTAAATGGCGTAGCAGGAATATAGTCAAAAACAATTAAATCAGCCTCCTCACCTTCCCTAACCCCTAAATTAAATCCATAAGCTTCTTTTAATTTAAAAGCATTTGACAAAACTTGATTAGCTTCTCCCCAACCAGTATCAGGATTTTGATTTAGATATCGGTTTAACAAAAAAGCATTTTTATACGATTTTAACATATTTGATGTCATTCCATCTGTTCCAACCGTTAAAGTTAGCCCTCTACTTAGGGTTTCTGAAATATTTTTAATTTCTAAAGTATTATTCATGTTTGAATCGGGGTTGTGAATTACAAATAAATCTTTTTTAGATAAAATATCAAGCTCATTATCAGATAAAATATTTCCATGAACAATAAGCGAATTCTTATTTAATAAATTATACTTTTCTAATCTTTCAATTACTCTTAAACCACTCATTTTTATAGTTTCATCTACATCTCGTTTAGCTTCAGCAACATGAATATGAATTGGTGCATTCCCTATTGTATCTTTGATGATTTTCATACTGTCTTCATTAATTGTAAATGAGGCATGCATCCCTATAGTTCCTTTTATATATTTAGAATCTAAATATTTTTTATAGAAATCAATATTTTCTTGTAATGATTCATTAAATATTTCCTTGCCATTTCTATCTGATATTTCAAATGCTAAAACAGCATTCAAACAATATTTCCCAAAAACTTTTTTCATTTCCTCTAGAGAACCTTTAATAAAAGGAACTGATATGTGGTGGTCAAAAATAGTTGAAACACCTTGTTTTATACTATCTTCAAGAGTTATAACCGTTGATGCAATAACATCATCTTTTTCAAGTACTCTGTCTAGTTTCCACCATAGTTTTTCAAGAGTTCCCTGAAAATCATTAAGTGGACCAATAACAGGAATACCTTTTGAAAGAGTTGAATATATATGATGATGTGCATTTACAAGACCGGGCATAATAACAGCTTCATTCAAATCTAATTCTTTATCAAATTTTATATTTTTTCTTTCAAAAGAAATTACTCCATCGTAAATATACACATCTTTTTTTTCTACTTTAAAACTTCCATTTTCTGGAGTTACTAAAAAACCATTTCTTAATGCTGTATTCATATACTCTCCCTTAAAATCATAAAAAGATATTATAGTATTTTATTTTAAAGTTTGTAAAGTTTAAAATATCTTTATTTGGTATTATTTTACTCATCTTCCTTTAAAATAAGGAGCTTTATTATCAGTTTTATTTATGTTTCACTTATTAATATAAATAAAAGAAATTATTGTTTACAATAAGTTACTTTTATAAATTGAAAACACAGATTGTGTTTGATATTACAAACAAATAAATTTCTATAAAATGTCGCTTTATCTTGACTTTTTGCTCCTATTATGATACTTAGAATCGTTCTTGTGGAGTACTGAATGAATTTTTACTATAAGTTAATGGTTTTTTTACTGCCTAATATAATACTTGCAAATGGTATTGTTATTGATTTTGATAAAACTATATTTATTCAATTTATAATTTTTATTATCTTTGGTATTATAATCCAAAAGTTAATTGTAAATCCAGTTGTTGACATATTAGACAAAAGAGAAGCGGCAACAACAGGTGCAAAAGATGATTCTAAAGATATGTTAGAAAAGATAAATATTATATCTTCTGATTACGAAAACAAACTAAAATTAGCTAAAAAAGAAGCATTAATTGAACAAGATAACTATATTAAAACAATAAATTCTAAACTTACTGATGAATTTTCTCTAGAAAAAGCTAAAGTAGAACTTAAAATCAAAGAATTTGCTAAAAAACTTGAAGATGAAAAAAAGGATTTAAAAAAAGATTTAGAAAAAGAAAGCAAGCAAATAGCTGATTTAATTGTTAAAAAGGTAATGGGGTAAAATGAAATTATTTATATATTCTTTAGTTGCAATCTTTTCAACTGTTGGGCTTTATGCATCAGAACATGCCGAACATGGTGCTCATCATGGAATAGATTGGAATATTTTAGGTGGCTCAATATTTAATTTTTTTCTATTAATTGGATTATTGATTTATTTTACTAAAAAACCAATAAAAGAAGCTCTCAAAAAAAGAAAAGAGGAAATGGAAGCACAAATCAATAAATATAAAAATGAAAAAGAAGAGGCTCAAGCTAAATTAAAAGAATATGAAACTAGATTGTCTGGTTTAGATTTAGAAATTGCTGAAATAAAAATGAATTATGAAAAAACTTCAAAATTAAGAGAAGAAGCTCTCATAAAGAAAAATGAAGCAGATATTAAAAAGTTAGAAACTAATTATGAGAGAGAATTAGAAACAAGAATGCAATTGCTTCATAATGAATTAAAGTCAGAATTAATGGAGAATGCAATTAATTTATCTAAAGAGTTAATAACTGAAAATTTTGTTAAAGATTCAAAAGCAGAGATAGAATTTATTAAAAAATTTAAAATTTCATAGGAGTCTCACTTATGAGTACACTCGCAAAGCGTTATGCAGATGCAATTTTTGAGTTAATGGAAAAAGAAACTGATAAATCTAAGGAAATGGTAGCAAATGAATTCTTAGAAATAGGTAATCTCTATAAAAAAAGTACAGATATTAAAAAAGTTTTTAATAACCCTACTTTAAAATTTGATTTCAAAAAAAATATTTTATCAGAAATTGTTAAAAAAGCTTCATACAAATCATTAACTATTAAATCTCTAAATTTTATTTTAGAGTCAAATAGATTTTCTTTTATTCCCGAAATAGCTATAGAGTTATCGAAATTAGTAGATGAAGCATTGAATAGAGTTAATGTTACTATCATTTCAGCAAGAGAGCTTAAAAAAGGTCTATTAAGTGACCCACTTATTTCTGTAAAAAAAGAGGTAGAATCTAATTTATTAGGTAAAAAAATTATATATAAAACAGAAGTTGATCCGTCTATCATAGGTGGAGTTATTGTAAAAATTGGTGATAAATTATATGATTTTAGTGTTAAAAATTCATTAGAATCTATAAAGTCGGCTATTGGTTAATAAATAGGAGCATGAATCAATGAGTATCAAAGCACAAGAGATAAGTAAAATTATCAAAGAAAAGATTCAGAATGCGGAAGTTAAAACCGACATTTCTGAAACAGGAAGTATTTTAACTGTTGGTGATGGTATTGCACATATTCATGGGCTTGAAAATATTCAAGCTGGTGAACTTGTAGATTTACCTCATGGAGTTAAAGGCTTAGCCCTTAACTTAGAAGAAGACAATATTGGAGTTGTTTTACTTGGTAATGATACTCTTATTAAAGAGGGCGATACAGTTAAAAGAACTGGTAAAATTGCTGAAGTTCCTGTAGGTGAAGCTTTACTTGGTAGAGTTGTAAATACTTTAGGTGAAGCAATTGATGGTAAGGGTGAAATCAAAACAGATACATACAGAAAGATAGAGCTTAAAGCTCCTGGTATTGTAACTCGTAAATCAGTTCATGAGCCTTTACAAACGGGCTTAAAAGCTATTGACTCAATGATACCTATTGGTAGAGGCCAAAGAGAACTAATTATTGGTGATAGACAAACAGGTAAAACAGCAATCGCTATTGATACTATTATCAATCAAAAAGATACAGATGTTTATTGTATTTATGTTGCAATTGGACAAAAACAATCAACAATAGCTCAGGTTGTTGCAAAATTAGAAGAAGCTGGGGCTATGGAATACACAACTATTGTGGCTGCAGGAGCAAGTGAAAAAGCTCCTATGCTTTATCTTTCACCTTATACAGGTGTTGCTATTGGTGAATACTATAGAGATAATGGAAAACATGCTCTTATTATATATGATGACTTATCCAAACAAGCTGTTGCTTATAGAGAATTATCATTACTACTAAGAAGACCACCAGGGCGTGAAGCTTATCCAGGAGATGTTTTTTATATTCATTCAAGACTACTTGAAAGAGCTTGTAAACTTAATGATGAGTTAGGTGGAGGTTCTTTAACTGCTCTACCTATTATTGAAACACAAGCAGGTGATGTTTCTGCTTATATTCCAACTAATGTTATATCTATTACAGATGGACAAATTTTCTTAGAATCTGATTTATTCTACTCTGGAATTAGACCTGCTGTTAATGTTGGTATATCAGTATCAAGAGTTGGAGGTTCTGCTCAGGTTAAAGGTATGAAAAAAGTTGCAGGAACTTTAAAACTTACTCTTGCTCAATATAACGAATTAAAAGCTTTCTCCGCTTTTGCTTCAGATTTAGATGATGTAACTAAAATGGAACTTGCTATTGGAGAAAGAATGACTGAGTTATTAAAACAAGGTCAATATTTACCAATGAAAATTGAAGAACAAATACTTGTTTTATATGCGGCACAGTTTCCTCATAGAAAAGAAGATTCTGCTAATTTCAGAAGATCTCATTTTATTGTTAATATCCCTACAGATAATATTTCAAGATGGGAAAAAGACTTATTGTCTTATTTTGATAATAACAATAAGGATTTATTAGAAAGACTTTCAAAAGAATTAGTTATTGCTGGTGACTTAGAAGATAAAATTGTTACTGCATTAGTTGAATTTGATAAAACTGTTGATTACAAAGGGTAATAATGGCTAATTTAAAAGCAATTAAAACAAGAATTGTATCTGTTAAATCAACTCAAAAGATTACAAAAGCAATGAAAATGGTTGCAGCGGCTAAACTTAGAAGAGCTCAAGAAAACTTAATAAAAGCAAGGCCATATTCAAATCATTTAAGAGAAGTTATTGCTGAAATAGCTAAAAGGGCAGAAAAGGAAGATAGTAAATTTCTAACTACAAATAGTACAGGAAATGATATTTTATTTTTAGTTATTTCTGGAGACAGAGGTCTTTGTGGTGGTTTTAATAGTAATATAACAAGAGATGTAAAAAGATTTCTTCTAGAAAAAGATGGTGATTTTGATAAATGTGACTTAACATTTATTGGTAAAAAATCTTATGAATCTTTTAAGGGTAAAAATGAATATAACGTATCTAACTTTTATAAAGAATTTATGGATGAATTATCTTTTGATAAAGCAAGAACAGTTAGTGATGATTTAATTGAAGCATTTGTAGGTGGTAAATATAAAGAAGTTTATATGATTTACAATGAATTCAAATCTGCCATTGCTCAAGAAGTTATTTTAGAAAAAATTCTTCCTATTGAAACTAAAGAAGCCAAAGAAGACATAAATATACCATATATTTATGAACCTTCTAAAATAGAGCTTTTAGATAGATTATTAAATCAGTATTTAACAACAGAAGTTTATAGAGCATTACTTGAATCTTATGCATCAGAGCAAGGAGCAAGAATGAATGCAATGGAGTCAGCAACAAATAATGCTGATGATATGATTTCTAGTTTAACATTAACATATAACAGGGCTCGTCAGGCTGCTATTACTACAGAATTAGTAGAAGTTATTAGTGGTGCGGCGGCTGCAACAGAATAAGGAGTATTTACTTATGAGTAAAGGTAAAGTTTTACAAATTATTGGTGCTGTTGTTGATGTTGTATTTCCAGACGGAAATGTACCTCAATTATACACAGCTCTAACTGTAACCAATCCTGCGATCAATGATGAAAAGGATAATTTAGTATTAGAAGTAGTACTTCATTTAGGTGAAAATACAGTTAAAACTATCGCCATGGATTCAACAGATGGTTTAGTTAGAGGTATGGAAGCATCTTCTACAGGAAACCCAATTATGATGCCCGTTGGTGATGCAACATTAGGTAGAATTCTTAATGTTATTGGACAACCTGTTGATGAAGCTGGTCCAATTAAGACAAAAGAAAGAAGACCTATTCATAGAGAAGCTCCTAAATTTGTTGATCAAAGTGTTACAATTGAGAACTTTGAAACAGGAATTAAAGTTATAGACCTACTAGCTCCTTTTATGAAAGGTGGTAAAATCGGTCTTTTTGGAGGTGCTGGAGTTGGTAAGACAGTTCTTATTATGGAACTTATCAATAATATTGCTACTCAACATGGCGGTTACTCTGTTTTTGCGGGTGTTGGTGAAAGAACTCGTGAAGGTAATGACTTATGGATGGAAATGAAAGAATCTGGGGTTATTAATAAAACAGCTCTAGTTTATGGACAAATGAATGAACCACCAGGAGCAAGAGCAAGAGTTGCTTTAAGTGGTCTTACTGTTGCAGAGTATTTTCGTGATGAACAACATAAAGATGTTTTATTATTTATTGATAATATTTTTAGATTTACTCAAGCGGGTAGTGAAGTTTCTTCATTACTTGGTCGTATTCCTGCTGCTGTTGGATATCAACCAACACTTGCAACAGAAATGGGTGGACTTCAGGAAAGAATCACCTCAACAAAAGATGGTTCAATTACATCTGTTCAAGCTATTTATGTTCCTGCTGATGACTTAACAGATCCTGCACCTGCTACAACATTTTCTCATCTTGATGCTACTGTTGTTTTATCAAGGCCTATTTCTGCACTTGGTATTTATCCTGCTGTTGATCCACTTGATTCAACAAGTAGAATTTTAGCTCCACAAGTTGTTGGTGATGAACACTATCAAATTTCAAGGGAAGTACAATTGATTCTTCAGAAATACAAAGATCTTCAAGATATTATTGCTATTTTAGGTATGGATGAACTTAGTGAAGAAGATAAATTAGTTGTTGCAAGAGCAAGAAAAATTCAAAGATTTTTCTCTCAGCCTTTCTTTGTTGCAGAGCAATTTACTGGAATGGATGGTAAATATGTTAAGCTTGAAGATACTAAAAAGGGTTTTAGAGAAATTTTAGATGGAAAATATGATTATCTTCCAGAAAAAGCATTTTTATATGTAGGAACAATAGAAGAAGCTATTGCAAAAGGTGAAGAAATACTTAATGATGCTAACAAATAAGGGGATAATATGAGTGAAGTTATTAAACTCTCAATTGTTACACCTATTGGAATGATTTACAGTGGTGATGTAAAAGAAGTATATGCTAATGCTGCCAATGGAGAAATTGGTGTATTACCTGGCCATGTTCCTTTTATTTCAACTACAGAGCCAGGAATTATACGATTTGCTGATTCCGAAAACAAAGAAAATTACTTTGTTGCATCTATTGGTTTCATACAAGTTGATGATGACAATGTGAAAATTCTTGTAGAAGATGCAAAAGCTCCTAATGAGCTAGAATCTTCAGTGATAGAGTCAAAAATATCAGAGCTTAATACATTCTTATCTGGAAAAGGTTTAAATGATGAAGGCTATGAGAAATCTTCTAAAGAATTAAAATACTATAGTAAAATGTTGGAGATGAAATAAAACCCTTTTGAGTATGAAAATCATACCCTTACAAAAGGTTTTTATTTAGGGCATTCAACCGCTACCGTATCAAGTACGGCATGACCGCGTTTTCATTTGAAAAATTAACCAACTAAAGTTTATTTAATTATTTGATATACAGCAATTATTTTTTTATGAATTATTTCATGATATCTAAATTAAAACACTTGGATATATATTCAAAATCTTTATCTAAAGTATAAATAGGTAAATCATTTTTAATTGCAATAGAAGCAATCAAACAATCAATAGGTTTTCTAATAGTAATACCACTTTTTCTACATTTTCTATATATTTGACTAGAAAATAGATAAGTTTCTTGAGTTATTTTATAATTTGGCAAGCGAAGTAACCATTCTTTAATAATTAGGTGTTCTTTATTTGATTTAACACCTTGTAAATATTCCATAATAATTATATCAGAAGTGCAAATTTTATTATTCTCTATTATTTTAGATAGTTTATCATTCTTATTTTTAAAGAAATCAATTAATGCAGAAGTATCAACTAATATCATTTCTTAAACCTCTCATTTCATCTAGGCTTCCGTTCCAATCAACCTTTCCTGCAAGATTAAGAATTTGATTAGTTAAATCTTTATTTTTTCTAAGATTATTCAATTCTATTTTATTATCTACAATATAATTTAAAGCTTTAATAATTTCTTCATCAGAATTGTTGAAATAATCTTCTATTTTTTCATTATTTATATTTAGTTGTAACATAAGTACCTCCAGTAACTATATAAGATTTTTTTATTACTCACAAAACCTCCCTACTACTTAATTATAACTTATTTTTTCAATATTGCAATTATATAGTATTATTTTTTTATTAATTTTAAACCTGACACATCTCTCAAGTAGTTCTTTTTTCAATTAAATTATCTTAAAATTATCTTAAAAGTTTAAAATAGTTGTATTTTTTGTTAAAAAAGTAGTAATATCAGTATCTTAAAGGTTTTTTATGAGTTTTTCAATAATAAATTCTTTTTTAGGTAGTGGTAGAATATTCAAAGATATTCGTAATGAAAATAATTTTCATAAATTAGTTAAAGATAGTTTAAAAAATAAGAGTCCTAACTTTTGGGGCTACAATAAAACAGAAGGAGATGGAAGAAAGATGAATAGATTATTATCACAAAAAGAGTTAACAGTAAAAGTAATTAATAGTAAAATATTAAACAAGGATAGAGTTAAATTATCTAAAACGGATAGTAATTATATTATTTTAGATGGAAGTGAGATGAGGAAAGCTAGTTCAGAAAAGATTAGTAATTCTTTATGAGTTACCTCCTTTTTTCCCAAAATATCTAAAATTTATGATAATTTAGTATAAAATGGTTTTATTTTGATAAAAATATAGTAAAAAGTTCTCTTTATTTTAAGCAGTATATATAATTTTTGATGTTTTTATTTTTATTGTAATTTTATCTTTATAATTTTTGATTATATAGCTCTTTTTTATCTAAATTGTAATTAAAAAATATTGTTTTTTTTAAGAAGAATGATCCTCAATATTAAATAAAATTAATTCATCAAAAGTTTCAAATATAAAATATCTAAGTGACCATTTCATAGCTTCATACATTGTTAGATATGAACCTTCAATTTCCTTAAACCTATTAAAATCTTTACTTGTAATATGTAGGATTTGATGAACGAAAAAAGCTAAAACATTTAAAATATAAAAATTAAATGATAAGTTTTCTTTTCCATGCCCAAAGTTATGTTCTAAATTATATCCACTTTTTTTGGTTGTTAAAAACTGTCTATTTTCTATATTCCACCTTCCCTTACCTCCTTTAACAAGTTTTTTTTAAAAAAAAGATGAAAATATGCAAAATATCAATTCTTTGGACTTTCAGTGAGAATTACTGGGTAATATATGTGCTCTTTCTCCAATATATTATCAATGGGGGACATCTAATTATGATCGTGGTAACTCTATTTTTGTTAAAGATAATAATATTTATATTACTGATTACACAGAAGGGGATTTAGGTGGAAATATAAATCAAGGTGGTGGTGATATTTTTTTAATAACAATTCCTCAATAAATAGTAGGAACTAATTATGGATAAAAATCAAGGTTTAAAATTTTATTATGGAGAATATTCTGGAAAAGATGGTAGATCCATCATGGAATATAAAGGTTTTTCAATAAAGGTTTATGATGATAAAATTATAGCAGAAAATAAAAACTATTTTTTTGGTTTTAAAAGCGATGGCTTGAGTATCAGTAAGCTTGATTCTGATAAGAAGAAGGAAGATAAAATAAATTACTTAAAGGAAATATTAATTAAACATATTGACCGTTTAAATAGATTTTCATTTTTAAAAGTAAAAAGTGAAATGTTTAATTTTATAAAGAATAAAATTGAACAAAATGGTTATATTTTTAAAGATAATAAGTTTACAAAAGATGAAATGAAGTTTTATATGCAAGTTATTGAATTAAAGAATGAAGATAAAAATTACTATATCATAGAACCTGTAAGAGCTAATGATGGAAGTAATAAGGAGATGTTTTGGCCTGAATCTAATATTATATTTGAAAATCTAAAATTGAAGATATGGTAAAAATAATACCTTATGTTTAACAATGTGGATTCTTACATAACACCTTTTGTTTGCCTATAACCATATTATTCCCCGTAGTGGTAGGGTTTTCCTGCCACATAGATTCAACAGGTTAGGCAGGCTTTTTTAAAACGAAAATTTCAGATTCAAATATCAGAGCTTAATACATTCTTATCTGGAAAAGGTTTAAATGATGAAGGCTATGAGAAATCTTCTAAAGAATTAAAATACTATAGTAATTTGAACAATTAACCAATCATAGATTGTTTAATTGTTGATTACAAAATATAATAAATATAATCTATTCAAGAGCTTTTATTAATTCTTTCATCTGATTAAAAAAACACTTCCTCCTTGTTGAACTTGTGCTTTTATGTTAAAATTATTTATTATATATTGGAGCTATTATGCCTTTTAGTATTTATCAAGCAAGTGCAGGAAGTGGAAAAACTTATGTCTTAGTAAAAGAATATTTAATATTAACTTTAAAAGACCCAAAATCTTTTAAAAATGTATTAGCAATTACATTTACAAATAAGGCAGCCAAAGAAATGAAAACAAGGATATTGACTGCATTAAAAGAGTTATCTAACAATAAAAATTTGTTATTAAAAGAGGATTTACAAAAAGATTTAATTGATGTTGACATTAAAAAAAATGCAAGTATTTTATTAACTAAAATACTACATAATTACTCTAATTTTGCAGTTACAACAATTGATAGCTTTATTTATAAAATAGTAAAATCCTTTGCCTTTGAATTAAATTTACCCCCATACTTTGAACTTGATTTAAAGGAAGAACAACTTTCCGAAAGAATTAAAGATAAATTAATTGATAGTATTGGGGAAAACAAAGAAATAACTAAAATTTTCGATGAATTTATTGATTTTATTGCACTTGATGAAGAAAATAATATTAAATCTAAATTAGATGCACTTACAAGTAATATTAGTAAACAACTATTCAATGAAACATCTCCAATATATGATGAAAACTTTGAAAAAATAGATTTAAGAAACTATCAAAAAGTAATTAAAGAGCAAAGTTTAATTTTAAAAACAATTGACAATAAAACAAAAGATGCTCTTAATATTTTAAACGGCCTAGACGAAGAAACTTCAAGCAAAATATCAAATTTTAAAAATTTAATTAAAAAACTAAACTCATTTAGAAATAGAATTTTTACCCCAAAAAATAAATTAATTACCAAGCAATTAGAAAATGAAATTTTTTTCAAAAAAGCTAATAATAACTTAGAAAACGACTTAAAAGAACTTGGCTTTCATAAAAACATACAAGAACTAAAAGTATTATATTATGAAAACATTGAAATATTAACCAGCAATAAAATCTTCTTAAAGCATGTATTTGACATGATACTTATTAAAAAAATGAAAGAACTTCTTGAAGACTATATTACTGAAAATGATATTGTTCCTATTTCTGAAATAAATAGGAGAGTGTCAGAAATAATAAAAAAAGACTCAACTCCATTTATATACTATAAAATAGGTGAATATTATCAAAATTATCTTATTGATGAATTCCAAGATACTTCTTTGAAGCAATGGAACAATTTATATCCACTTATTGAAAACTCTCAAGGAGAAGGACATTTTGGAATGGCAGTTGGCGACCCAAAACAGGCTATTTATAGATGGCGTGGTGGTGATGTTAATATAATGAATTATGAAATAGAAAAAAAACTTAATGATGTAAAAAAAATCAATCTAAAATATAATTATAGAAGTAGTAAAACAATTATAGATTTTAATAATTCATTTTTTAAAAATTTACTCAAAAAAACCGATAATGATTATTTAACAAAAATATATCAAAATGTAGAACAAATTTCTAAAAAACATGACAATGGGTTTGTTTCTGTAAACATCTTTAATTTACCAAATAAAAAAGAAGCTACTGAAGTAATCACAAAAAAATTAATTGAAAAAATAGAAGATTTAATCACAGAGGAAATATATGAATTAAAAGATATTGCGATACTTGTTAATACAAATAAAGAGGGCGAACTCATTGCAAATGCTCTTTTTGAAAAGGAAATAGAAGTTAGCTCATCAGAATCCTTATTGATTGCAAATGAACCAATAGTATTACTATTAATAAACGCCATAAATTGGTTAATTTCACCAGAAAACATATTATTATCTACCAAAATAGCATATTTTTTAAATTTAATTAATGATAAAAATAATAGAATGCTATTTAGGAAATTAGAAAAAAAACAATTTCTAGAGAATAAAGAAATTGATGTTTTAAAAATACAAGGAATCAATACAGAATTAAAAGAACTGTCATCTAAGAGAGAGCAATTATTAACTTATTCTCTTTATGATATTATAGAATCTTTAATAAAAATATTTAATTTAGACCAAAATCATAGCAAAACAGGTAGATTTTTAGAAAGATTTTTAGGTTTAATAAAAGAATCAGATAAAGACAATATCTATAGTTTTTTAGAGTGGTGGGAAGAAAATAAATCAAATTTATCATTAATTTCACAGGAAGATTATAATGCAATTAAAATAATAACAATACACAAAGCCAAAGGACTTGAGTTTCCTGTTGTTTTTATTCCATTTGCAAATTGGGATTATCGCTTGAGTAATAAACATGATATTTGGTTAAAAAACAAAGATGGACTTTCACATTTAGTAACCCCTAATCAAGAATTAGAAAATAGTGTTTTTAAAAAAAATTACGAATTTGAAAAGAAAATGTATTTTATGGATAGCATTAACAAATTATATGTTAGTTTCACAAGAGCAATTTCGTCATTATTTATTTTCGCTTATTATAATAAAAAGAATAATATAGCAAATTTAATTCATAAAACTCTTTTTGAAAACCAAGATTCAAATGGAGAATTAATATATATAAAAGGTAAATTACCAAAGAAATTTAACTCTAAAATTAAAACAGAAAACTATCTTCCTATAAAAAACTTTTTAATATCAGATTGGAAATCTAAATTAACGGTTATTTCTCAAAAAGAAATAAATAAAGAAATTTATACCCAAAAATTATCTGAATCAATTAACATAGATGGAGAACATTTTGAATTTATAAAAGATGTAATACGGGATATTGATAAATTAAATTTAGAAAATAAAAATAAAATCATAGTACTTCCCAATAAAAAAACTGCAAGATATTTTAATGCAATTTATAAAAAAATAAATAATAATGATATTTTTACAACTTCATTTGATGATTTTGTTACAAATAAAATTAAATATAAAAAAGGATATCAAAAAGCTGAATTTATGGATATCTTATTTGCTCTTATTGAAATAATGCCTAATAAAATAGAGGATAATTTTAATTCTTTTTTTAATTTAAGTAAAAACATTATAAATGATTTTAATGAATTAGATGCAAATTTAGTAGCCCCTGAAGACTTTTTTAATTATTTAACAAATTTAAATGAAATAGACGAAAGATTTATAGACTTAAAAGATGAAATAAAATATAAGCACATTGAATCAATGAAAGACTTATATTCTATTTATAAAAATTTAAATAAAAAACTATTAGAAAATAAAAAACTATATACTGGTAAAATTTATCAATACTTTTATAATGAAATGAGTAAATATATAAATGAAAAGGATTACTTTATTTTTGCAGGATTTAATAAATTTACAAAATCAGAAATATATATAATTAAAAAATTAATCAACGAAAACAAAGCAAAAATATATTTTGATACAGATGATTATTATCTAAAAAATCTAGAACATGAAGCAGGCAATTTATTAAGAAAACATATTAAAGAATTAGATTTAAAACGAATAAATTGGACTCAAAACAAAATGAAAGCTCAGAAAGTCAATATTTCAATAAATGCAACATCTACAAAAATAGCAGAAATTAAAGCTCTTGCTAATAAATTAAAAGATTTAATTATTGACAACAAAGTACGAGGTAATAATACTGCAATTATCTTAGAAAATAAAGAGTACTTAACTCCCCTATTAACATCATTACCCAAAGAAATTAAAGAATTAAATATATCTATAAATTATCCACTTAAAGAAACTTTAATTTATAGATTAATAAAAACAATTATACTATTACATGAAAATAATTATAAAAATAACAAATACATCTATAAAAAAGATATATTAAATTTATTAATCCATCCATATTTTAAAATAATAGCATCTGAATACTCTCAAAATACAACTTTTTTAATAAGTGAAATTGAAAATTATGGTAAAAATTTTATTCCAAAAAGAAAAATAAAAGAATTATTAAATAATTCTTTATATTCAAATATAATAGAAAATTGGAAAACAAAAACTAATTTTATTCAAACAATAAATTTTGTCAACGATACCTTAACTACAGTTGTTCTAAATGATGATATATTTAAAACAAGAAAACTTGAAACAGTTGTACTAGAATATTTTAAAATAACTACAAATTTAATTAACGATCACCTTGATAAGTTAGATATAAAACTCCCTCCTAAAATAGTTTGGAGGCTATACAATGATTATTTTTCATCTCAAAGAGTTCCTTTTGATACCCCTTTATTTAATGGTGTTCAAATATTAACTTTAGAAGACACAAGAGGATTAGATTTTGAAAATGTTTTATTTTTATCAGTGAATGAAAATATTTTTCCTCATAAAAAAGAATTAAATACTTCTATTCCACTTGAAACAAGACTTAACTACAATCTAACAACTTATGAAACACAAGAATCAGACACATCCTACTTATTTTATAGACTTATACAACACGCTAAAAATATTGAAATATTTTATCACGATAATATTAAAGATAAAGGAGAAAAATCTAGATATATTGAACAAATTTTATTAGAGTATACAAACATTAATAAAAACCTCAATTTAGAAAATAATTTTTTAACATTTGAAGCAAAGAAAAATAATTTTAAAAATATTAAGATAAATAAAAATGAAGACATTATCAATGTACTAAAAACTTATAACTTCTCTCCAAGTATGTTAAATACATACAGAACATGCTCATTAAAGTTTTATTTTGATTATATTTTAAAATTAAATAAATATGACTCTCCAAATACGATAAATGATCCAAGAACATTTGGATTAATATTTCACAAAACTTTAGAAAATTTATATAAAAATAAAAAGATTATTAATACTAAAGTAATCTCAAACTTAAAAAACTCGTATAAAATCATTTTAGATAAAATAAGTAAGGAGCTTCTTGAAGAGGTTGATAGAGGTGCAGGAAAATTAATTTACAATATTCTAGATAAAGTTATACTACAACTTTTAGAATATGATGAAAAAAATCCTTTTCAAATATTAAAACTAGAAGAGAAACTAGAAAGAAAATTTAAATATAAAGATTCTATTATCAAATTAAAAGGGAGTGCTGATAGAATTGATATTATAAATTTAAATAAACAAAAAGTGATAAGAATCATAGACTATAAAACAGGTAAATCAAGTAATTTCAAAAAGTTAAAAGAAATTAATAATAATTTAGATGAAATATCTTTTCAACTTTTACACTATGCCTATTGCTATAACCCTAATAATAGTTTTAAATCTAGTGCATTTTTTATTATGGATAAGTCTAAAATAGAAAATTCTTTAAATATTTATGATAATGTAATAATCAATAACAACATAAAAGAACACATATTCAAAGAATTTGAAAGCTTATTAAAAGAATTATTTAAAGAAATTTTTGATTTAGGAGAAGATTTTTTGGCTATTGAAGAAAATTTACATTGTAGAACATGTATTTACTCTGATATTTGTGGAAAAAACACTAAAGGATTTAACAGGTAGAACTTAATAATTAGTTATTATAAGCTTAATAACTTAAAAATATAACCGTTATCTAATTATTAAGTTCTTAATAACTTGACATTTAATTACTACAAGAGTATAATTATTGGATGTTTAATTAGGGGAAGATCTATGGATGAGATATCATTTCTTTCTGGAAGAAATCGTAAAAAATGTAAAATTTGTGGCAAAGAATTTACTCCTAAAATCTCAGCATATACAATAGAAAATGAAAATGGAGAAAAAGTTTACTTATGTTCATATAACTGTAAAGAGCAATACCTAGAAAAGGATAGACCGGTTCAAAAATGTGATCAATGTGGCAAAGAATTTAGAGTTGTTCATAATTATCAAACATTAAAGTTAGGTGGAAAAGCAGAGTACTACTTATGTTCTACAGAATGTCAGGGAAACTTTATTTCTGACATTAAAAGAAAAGCTAGGGAAGCAAGTGGTTTAAATAAAGCGACAGACTCAACCAGAAAAATAATTATATACACCCAAAAAGGGGGGACAGGTAAAACAACAAGTGCTTTAAATGTTTCAGTCGCTCTTTCTCAGATGGGATTTAGAGTGCTATTGATTGATGGTGATCCTCAAGGCAACATAAGTATTTCTTTAAGATTAAAAGATAATAAAAAAAGAAAGACTCTATATAATGTTTTTTCTGATAATACATCTATTAAAGATGTTATTTATAAAAACAATGAAGGTCTAAATAACCTAGATTTATTACTCTCTGACCAAAGTTTAGCCGCAGTAAATATTAATTTAGTAAAGTATGAAGCCATCAAAACAAGGCATAAAGTGTTTGCACGAAAACTAAAAGAAGTAGAAAAACAATATGATTATATAATTACAGATTCAGGTCCTGCTTTAAGCGTGTTAAATCAAAATTTACTATATGCTGCAGATGAAATCATTATACCTGCATCTTGTGATTACTTATCCTTTGCAACAGTTGAAAAAGTTATGGGAACAATCAAAGATATTAAAAAATTCTATAACCACCAAATAGATATTTTAGGAATCCTTCCTACATTATTTATTGGTGAAAGAATAATATCCAAGAAAATAGTAAAAGAATTGCAAACCAAATATGGCCCATCAATGATTTTAGCACCAATCAGGGACAGAGCTGATATTAGGGCAGCTTCATTCGATGGAGTTGCAGTTGTTTTAAGTCCTAAACTAAAAGGATACCACGAATATCAAGCATTAGCTCAAACAATCTCAGATAAAAAGAGAATTAAAAATATTAAACGATATAATTAGGAGTTGAAATGGACGAAAACGCTAAATTAGCTTTATTTGGTATTGTCGAAGAAGAAAAAGAAGTGAAAAAAAGAAAAATTAATAATAAAGAAACATACAAAGTGATAACAATTTCACTATACAATGATGATTATGATCTTCTAGAAGACTATTTAAAAGAGCTTAAAGAACAAGGGTATCACAGAATCAATAAATCCAAAATCATTAGATACGCCCTAAGAAATGTAAATATTAAAAATATGCCTAAAAAAGATTAATGTTTCAAAAAATATTTAATTATCTAAATAAAGTATTATTTCAATATATTGTATTAGTTGTTATTACTTTTATTCTAACAATTTTATTTTTTAAGAATCAAGAACCAATTCTATTAAACTTATCTCCATCTAATAATATCAATAGCATAGAACAACTTATTGATCAATATTTATTATCTACTAACAAAAAGGATAAGAAAACAATAAATAAAAAGTTACTAAATAAAGGAAGTTTTTTATTAAATCCTCTTTTTAATAGAATATATCAAGACAAAGCACATAAGACTGAATATATTGAAATATTAGAACAACTAGAAGTAATTAATAATTGTAAAGAATATAACCTAGACTGTTATCTTGAAAGATGGTCTAAAATAAAAAAACAATATACCAAAAAACATATAAATTTTTTATTAAGAAAATGGATTTTAGATTCTAAAACGAGAAAAGAAACAGAAATCAAGTTGAAAAATATTGGAAAATTTGCAACTCCATATATTCTAAATTTTTTAATTGATCATGACTCATTAAATTATAACGCAAGCAAACCCTTATATAGATTAATAAATAATATTAAAGAAAAGCCTATTTTTAAAAAAAAATCATTTGAACATAAAGAGTTAATTATAGAATATTTTAAATATTTTCATACGAAATATCATTACTACTATCAAGAATTTACCCTTTCAAATCAAATAAAAACAATTTTTACAGATACTCAATTTGCGAATTGGATTATATCAACCTTTTCATTTAATTTTGGTACAATAAATAAAACAAGTATATATCAAGTTTTTTCAATTTTATTTTTCAGGACTCTAATTATAACATTATTCACTATTATATTTTCATATTATTTTATAATTATAGTTATATTAAAAATAAAAAGAAAATCAAATTTATTTTATAAAATAATAGATAAATCTCTTTATCTATTATCATTGATCCCATCACTAATGCTCATTGTATTTTTAGCACTGTTTACTCATATACTTGATTTATCAAATAAAGAAAAATTACTTCAGTATATTTTACTACTTTTTACAATAACCATACTAATTATTTTTAGAAGTATTGAATCAATTATCATTAGAGAAAAAAATAAAAAAGAAATTAATGCGTTAAGGTTCTATGGGATAAAAGAATCTACTATTTTTAAAAAGTATGTATATAAAAATATAAATATATTTTTATTAAAAAAAATTAAAACCTTAATTATACCAATTATTTCTTATGTTATAATACTTGAATACTTATTGGATTTTAATGGATTAGGAAAGTTATTTCTAAAATTTTTAATAAAACAAAATTTTAATATATTAAGAATAGATATTTTATTTATAGGTATAATGATATTAATTACAAAAATTTTTATAGATTTCATGATTTTTATAAATTTAAAAGAGATTAGTCAAAATGAAACAAATAATTAAAAAATTATTTTCAAATATAAAATTTTTAATAAATTGGCAACATAGTTTTTTCTACTTTTTTTTAAGTTTTATTATTATTTATTTTTTAATATTTGATTACACAACAAGTACCACTCTGAATTACAATAACATATTATATTCACTAGGAAAATCCATAATATTATCATTAGGAGTTGCTCTAGTGTCTATGCTCGTTGGCATAGTACTTATTTTAATTAATTTGACAAAGAGCATTAGAATAATAAAAATTATTCTAGATAATATATTTATTTTCCCCGAAATACTATATATATTTATTTTACTATTTCTATTCTCTCCAATAACAACATTAAACTTAATTCTAATAGTTTCAATAATTAGAGGATATAGTTTCTCTAACACCCTCATACAAGAGATTAGTGAAATTGAAAACAAGGAATTTATTAATGCTCTTTATTCCATGGGCTTAAAAAGATTTGAAATAATAAGAAAACACATTTTACCAATAATAACAATTCCTATAGCAATTTTCTTTTTAGAAACAATAATTTGGTTTATTGTTCTTGAATTTATTATTTCATTTATTAACATCATTCAAATATATAAATACCCAAGCATAGGAACAATGATAAATGTTTTTATTCAAAATAAAAACTATAAGAATTTATATATAGTTGTTGCAATAATGTACTCATTTATCTTTGAATTAAGCTATATTATAAACAATATAAAACTAAAGTTTGAAGTATTATTTAAAAAAGAGATTTAAGTGAATTTGTAATTAATTTATTAATATTATTAATATTTAAACTTCCATCAACTGTAAATAATTTTGTGTTCCTATATTTTTTAAATACTTTTCTATACCTATTTGCTACATCAATAACAAATTCCCTTTTTTCAAAAATATCTAGAGAAGATCTATTTCTACTAATTCTTTCAAATGCTTTTTCACCATTAATATCTATAAAGAATGTCATATCAGGTTCAAGTGCATATTTATTTATTAATTCAACCCAAGACTCATCTTTGGTAAATTTTCCCTGATACACAAAGGAGGATAGTTTATATCTGTCCGAGATAACAATATAACCATTTTTTAAAGCAGGTATAATAACATTTTGAGAATGATCTAATCTATCCGCAGCAAATAATAATGCAATTGTTTTAGGATCTATTTCTTCTGATGTTTTTGAAGTAATCCTACCATTTAATATTTGCCTAATAGTAGTTCCGATAAATTCAGTAGATGGTTCCGATGTTAGCAAAACTTTATAACCCTTTTTTACCAAAATATTTTTTAACAATTTGGTTTGAGTAGTTGTTCCTGCACCATCAGTTCCTTCAAAAACTAAAAATAATCCTTTCTTTTCAACATATTCTCTAGTAAAACCCATCTATACATTCCTTTTCTTTAGTGAGTTATCAATAATATTTTTTAATAATATCTTTTTATCATTTTCAGGTAATCTTTCTAGAAACTCTTTAATTGAATTCTCATCTTTATCAACTTCAGAAACAAATTTTAATATTTCCATCTTCATATTATTATTAGCATTATCAGAAAAATAAAATTCTTGTAAATCCTTTAGTTTAGAGCTATAATTTATCTTTCTAAAATACATAATAGCATTAGCTTTATTAAATGACTGAGAAGACTTAAATATTTCACTTACTTCATTAATAAATTTATCATTTTTTAAACTTGCAATCAATTCAATAGTAAAACCTTGTATATCTAGCTTTTTAGATTTTAAAAATTTAGCAAATATAGAATTAGCAACATCTTTATTATATGGATATATAATTTGAGCCAACTTCAATTTAATTAATTTATCTTGAAACATTTTTTTTGCTTCTTTTACTAAAATATTTTTTATCTTTTCATCATCAAAATTTTTTATTGCTTCTATATATAAAAGTTGTTGGTCATTTTTATTAACAGTACCTTTTAAAAGAAGAGGTAATATCTTTTCATATTTTAATTTACCTAATGTAAATAATGCCTGATATTTTAAATCTTCAAGCATAGGTCTACTCATTACTTGAATCAATTCTTTTTTTAATTCAACAACATTGAATCTATCAATTAAATAAATCCCTATACTCAATTTTCCTAAATCATCAGAACTAACATACTCTTTTATGTACTCGCCCCCCTTTTCTCTATCAATTTCTGTTATAGAAGAAATTATCTCTAATCTTAATTTACTATTTTTAGTAACTTCATATATTTTTTCTAATAATTCTATTCCATCTTTAAAGTAAGCTAAATAAAATATAAGTTCATCTAAAAGTTCAAAATCTTCATTTTCTTGTTCTGTACTCTTCTGATATATTTTTTTTATTAATTCAAAATCTTTTTTATAAGCAGAAACAGATACCAAATCTATTATATTGTTTTCTTCAAATTTTTTTTCTATTATAGGAGTAAGCAATTCTCCATTTCCAAAAACCGTTTGATAAAATAATTTACTCATTTTTCCTCTTTTTTATTTTTTAATTTAACACCTGTTTTTCTTTCTTTTTGAGCCTTTTTAATCCAATACCCTACTTTTTTACTCATTATATATTTTTTAAATGAAGGATCTTGCAAAATTTTTCTGAAATCTTTATCTAAAACATTTATTTTTCCATCTTTAGTTTTAGGAGCTAATTTAAGTAAATTATAACAAAAATTAGGAGCAATTTTAGCTTTATGCATTTTTAGACAATCATTCCCTATTTTAGGCATTACTGAAGGTAAAATAGCAATTTTACTTAGTCTTGAAGGAAATTCTACTCTTTCAACATCATTTAAAAAATTATTATTTTCAATAAAGCCAACTATATTTGACTCATCCAATTTATCTATAAATGATGGAAATTTACTATTAAGAAACATCCTGAAAGATAGTATTGATGCAATCAAAAGATAAATTACTGCCAAATATTTTAAAGAAGATAATAAAAGCCCACCTATTGAATCTATTCCTTTTAGCTCACTACCACCTAAATCAAATAACTTTCTTATAATTATAGAAGAAATTATAGATAAAATCAGTGCAATAATAAACCAAACAAGCATTAAAGATATTCCCGTAGCCATTTCTTTAGGAAGGCCTGTTAAATTTTCAACATTTCCCGTAAACATTTTAGAAATAGGTTTTGCTGCAAAATATGATGCAATAATAACAACTAATTTAAATATTTGCTTCAATGCACCAGACATATAGCCTAATATTGCCCAAAGCAACGCTCCTCCAGCTAAAACTAAGTCAATAATCATTTATTATTCTCCTCTCCACATAACCTTCCATGGATCTTTTTTTAGAGTAAATACCAATTCCTTTACAGCATAGTAAATTTCACTACCCTTAAAAAACTTACCAATATTTCCTTTTCCATCATAAACATCATTTAACATTTTATTTGTAGTATTTAAAGTATCGTTGGTTTTATCTGTAAGTTTAACAGAATTGTCTATTAGCTTGCCTATATTATCTTTATTTTTTTTAAGAAATCCATTTGTTTCAATTAAAAGATCATTTGCAGATAATAAGGTTGTATCAACAGAATTTAACATAGGGTCTAATTTTTTATTTATTTTACTAATCATATTTGCAAGGTCTGAAATCATATTTCTGATTTTATGACCATCTCCGACTATATTATTTGCAGAATTTGTTAATTTCACAGAATTTTTCAATAAATCATCAGTAGAATTTAATACAGATGTAATTTTTTCTCTATTTTCTTTTATTATTGAATTTGCTGACTTAGTTAAAGTATATAATTCAGATAATAAATCAGTGATTAGATCTCCATTTTCATTAAGCAATTTTGATGCAGAGTCTAATAATTGTGAAGCTTGTGTTAACATTAAATCCATTTTAGGTGGAGCAATTCCCATTACAACTGACTTATCAGCTAATTCTTTTTTGTTAAAATCACCGGGATTAACTTCAACATACAACTCTCCAAGTATGCCTGCTGTTGTAATATAAAAAACTGCATTTTCCCTTACTGTATCTCTATATTTATTGTTGATAAAGATATGCAATCTAACAAGAATATTTTTACCAAATTTGTTTTTCTTACCATGCTTAAATTCAACTTTTTTAACTACCCCAACCTTTATACCAGATATTTTAACAGCAGCTCCATCTTTTATTGAACCAGAAAAAGTATAATCAACAAAAATATTAATTCCTTTTTCAGATTTAAAATCCCCCATAAATATAATAAAAGCAGCTGCAATTGATATAGTTATAATCACAACAATTCCAACTTTGAATTCAAGCATCTTACTACTATCCATATCTCCTCAATTCATATACATATAAATATTATATCTACTTAAAAGCCAACAAAATGTCCATTGTTATCACTAGCTAATTTCTTTAGAAAATTAACAGCTGGTGTATTTTTATTATTTCTAAACTCGCTTCCTACACCAATAGTATATATTTTTTTATTATCTTTATTTAAAGCCTTAACTTCAGCAACTAATTCATCTGCCGATTCTCCTTCTTTCATTGTATCGGGAGTACCATCACTATAAAGAATAACACCTTCCGCATCTTTATAATTTTCTAAAACATATTTTAATGCAGGAATTGTTGGAGTATTCCAGTTTGCTTTTAAACAAGATATTTTTTTATAAAAATCATACTTAACCTTATCATTATCTAAAGATATTAATTTATTATTAAAGCTCCCATATTTATAACAGTTTAAATTTTTATCTTTATAGGCTAAATCTCTTCTTTTTCCCTTACATTCTGCAGGAATTGTATACAAAGCTTTACAGCTTGCAGTATCTTTTAAATTAGCAAAAGTAGGAAAGAATACTATATCAACTTTTGATTCATTACTCATTGTTGCAATCATCATTTTTAAACCAGCTCTAACTTGGTCCATTCTATTTTCATGATCTGGATTATCTGTCATGCTTCCAGATAAATCAATCATAAGCACAACATTTTTAGGTATTTTAAAACCTACTTTTCCACCAGATTCAACAATTTTCTTTGGTTTAACTTTTAGTTCTTTTTCTTTTTTCTTAACAACTTGTTCTCTCTTTTTTAATTCTGCTTCCCATTCTTTTAGAAAAATTTTCTGTTTTGTTATTTCTAAAGCTTTTTTAGTTAACTCAATAGCTTTTTTAGATAACTCTGTTGCTTTTTTAACCAATTCTTTTGTTTCCTTTTGAGTTTCCTTGTCTTTTTTAGATAACTCTATTGCCTTTTGAGTTAATTTCTTAGCATTTTTAGCTAAAGAATCAGCATTTTGAGATAATTTAGTAGGAGATTTATCCTCTTCTGCACCAATCTTTTGAGTTAAAAGCACTATCATAATAATCATAACTGCACCCAACGCTCCTGTCATAACATCAAGCATAGAAAGATTAAAGATTGTAACCTCTTTATTTCTTCGTTGCATTTTAACTCCTATTTATTTTTTTCAGGACTAATTCTATTAATTAAATTTCTAAGAACATATTGCCCTGCTTTATTAACACTTTCTTCTTCTCCTTTCTGCACAACATGTAAAATAAATACAAGTATTGCCGATAAAGCTAGTGATATTATTGTTGTATCAAATGCAAGCCCAAGATTTGATGTTAAAACCTTAAATGCGGCAGCTTTTTTTTCACCTGTCAAATCATCAATATTTAGGTTTCCAAGAGCCTGAGCAATACCAACAACTGTTCCTATAAAACCAAAAGTAGGAATAGCCCATACAACATATTTAGTCATTGAATATCTTAAATCTAGCCTATGAGTTTCTAACTCTAAATTACTGTTTAAAACAGATAAGGTATCACTTACAGAATGTGTTTTAAAATACTGATTTATACTCACATTTATTAAATCAGGTAAAAAAGCACTACTATTTGCAGCCTTTTCAACTCTTGTTTTAATTTCTTGTATTTCAGCATCGGTATTTAAACTATCAGCTTCGCTAGTAGGTAAAAAACCCATTTCATTTAAAAATACATTTTCTCTAGTTGTACTTTTCCATCTTACCATTAATTGCCCTAAACCAATAAAGAAAAATAAATGCATTATATTTTGTAAAGTAAAGGGATAAACAGCCATGCTAGTTTCACCAATTAATAAGTTACCAGAGCGACTTCCGCCAATAAAAACAGTTAAAGCTCCTATAAAAGCAACTGCAATAAGTACTGATACTAGTAATGCGATCCAATTTCCCTTACTTGATTCATTTCTCATATTACCTCTTAAAATTAAGTATAACAATAAGGGCGTATTATATTAGATTGTTATTCGTTTATCAAGGTATTTTTACTTTGTTATTTATATTGTATAAGATTTTTGCCATTTCAACTTTGACTAGTCAAATTTTCCATGGAAATTTTAGTCTAGGTCTAAAATTATTTTTAATTACAAACTCCTCTCGTGCAACTAAGTCCCCTACTACAATCAAGAACATTATTACAACTTTCTCCCGCACTACAACCTGAACAACTACCGCCACAATCAATATCAGTTTCATCTTGGTTTTTTATGCCATCGCTACAAGTTTCTGTAACTGTATCAGTACAAACTCCTCTCGTGCAACTAAGTCCTCTGCTACAATCAAGAACATTATTACAACTTTCTCCCGCACTACAACCTGAACAACTACCGCCACAATCAATATCACTTTCATTTTGATTTTTTATACCATCATCACAAGTTTCTGCACTAGTTCCTTCACAAACTCCAGAATTACAAGCATCATTTATTGTTGTAGGATCCCCATCATCACAAATAAGTCCATCATTACCAATATAGTGCATACAAAAACCTGTTACAATGTCACAGGAATCAACAGTACAAGGATCACCATCATCACAAGTACTATTATCTATACATCCTCCAGTAATTTCAGTTTCACAAGTATCACCTTCATAACCAGTATTACTACAGTCGCAAGTAAAACCATCAGTTGTTGCACTACAAACTCCATTATTTTTACATGGATTAGGATTACAGTTGTCTACGGTGATTTCAGTTTCACAAGTATCTCCTTCATAACCTGTGTTACTACAATCACAAGTAAAACCATCAGTTGTTACACTACAAACTCCACTATTTTTACATGGATTAGGATTACACTTATCTACGGTGATTTCAGTTTCACAAGTATCTCCTTCATAACCTGTGTTACTACAATCACAAGTAAAACCATCACTTGTTACACTACAAACTCCACTATTTTTACATGGATTAGGACTGCACTTATCTACGGTGATTTCAGTTTCACAAGTGTCTCCAGTAAAACCCTCTTTGCACTCACATTTTCCCTCTTTACAAGTTCCATCATTTTGGCAAACAACACCCTTACACAAATCTTTTTTATCAGTATTTTTGTCTTCTCCGCAAGAAATAAAGACTAAAGAAATAAAAAACAAAAGCAAAAACTTCTTAAACATATAATCCTCCAAATAAATATATTATAATGAATACTATAACATAAAATTTAAAAAAAACAAAGTATTACAATATTTATTTTCTTAAATCATTCATATCGCTAGGTAAGATTTTATTTATTTTTTATGTTAAATATATAGATTTAAATTTTGGAGTGAAATAATTATTTTACAGATTTTTCTGCATTTTTCATTAAAGTACCATAGATTTTAGATTTAGAAGTACCTTTTTTAACCATTGCTTGAGCTTTTGCAAGTTCTTCATCAATTAATTTTTTGAAATGTTCAAATGGTCTTGCACCACTTAAAAATCTACCGTTGATAAAGAAAGCAGGTGTTCCTCTTGCTCCAATTTTAGCCCCTTGCATTTGCTGAGACTTAATTATACCTTGATATGTATGTTTTGAAGTAGCGTTTTCAAATTTTCCCATATCAACACCAAGTTCTTTAGCTGTTTCAGTATAAAATTCTGAACTTAACTTTCTTTGATTTTTAAAAAACTTAGCATGTGCTTTCCAAAAAGCTTTATCTCCCTTTAACTTATAAATACTATAAGCTGCTTCTGCTGCAGGCATAGCATTTTTATGAAATCCTAGTGGATTATTCATCCAAATAATTCTAACTTTACCAGCATATTCTTTCATTATTCTATCCATAGTAGGCTCAACTCTTGAGCAGAAAGGACATTGAAAATCAGAATATTCTACTATAGTTACTAAAGCATCTTTAGGGCCACGAGCTGGTCCACCATTTAAGTTATTATAATAAACTTTTGCAGGATCTGGACTTCCAGGTCTTCTTTTTGGTGCAGGACCAGCAGAAAGTTTCTTCTCAGCTGTTTTCATGATAGTTTCATAAATTTTATTTTTAGCTATCCCTTTTTTAAGCATAGCTTCTGCATTTTTAATTTCTTGATCAATAATTTTTTCAAAATTAGCTAGAGGTTGAGCACCAGATAAAAATTTACCATTAATGTAAAAAGCAGGTGTTCCACGAGTACCGACTCTACTAGCTTCACTCATTTGCTTTTTAATTAAACCTTGATAAGTATGCTTTGAATTTGCATCATTAAATTTAGCCATATCAACACCAAGCTCTTTTGCTGTTTCTTTATAAAAATCTGGGCTTAATTTTCTTTGATTATGAAAGAATTTATTATGTGCTTTCCAAAATGCAGCATCACCTTTTAAATGATAAATAGCCTCCATTGCCTCTGCAGCAGGCATAGCATTTTTATGAAATCCTAGTGGAAAATTTTTCCAAATTACTCTCACTTTACCTGCATATTTTTTCATTACAGCATCAACAGTAGGTTCAACTCTTCCACAAAATGGACATTGAAAATCAGAATATTCAACTATTGTTACAATAGCATCTTTTGCTCCTTTAATAGGACGATTTTTTATATCATTAAAATATGCCTTTTTAGGATCTGGAGTATTTGGTCTTCTTCTTTGAGGAGCAGCAGCCAACTTTCTTTCTGCTTTTTTCATTAGGGTTTCATAAATTTTATTTTTTGCAACACCTTTTTTAACCATTAATTCAGCATTTTTTAATTCTTTATCTATAACTCTTTTAAAATTAGCTATAGGTTGTGCACCACTCAAAAATTTACCATTAATATAAAAAGCAGGTGTTCCACGAGTACCAACTTTACTTCCTTCGCTCATTTGTTTTCTTATAACTGTTTGATAAGTGTGTTTTGAAATAGCATTTTCAAATTTTCCCATATCAACACCTAGTTCTTTTGCTGTTTCTTTGTAAAAATCTAGGCTTAATTTTCTTTGATTATGAAAAAATTTATTATGTGCCTTCCAGAAAGCTACATCACCTTTTAGTTTATAAATAGCATGAGCTGCTTCTGCTGCAGGCATAGCATTTTTATGAAATCCTAGTGGAAAATTTTTCCAAACCACTCTTACTTTACCCGCATAATCTTTCATTACTTGATCAACAGTAGGCTCAACTCTTCCACAAAATGGACATTGGAAATCAGAATACTCAACTATAGTTACAAGAGCATCTTTTGGACCTTTAAAAGGAGCATCTGATATATCATTAAAATACACTTTATTTGGGTCAGGAGTACCTGGTCTTTTTCTATTATTCTTTTTTCTTGGTTGTGCAACTTTTTTAGTCAAACCATTTTTAATAATTTCATTATATAAACCAGCTTTATTTTTAGTTCTAGCTAAAATAGTTTTTGCATAAGCTAATTCTTTGTCTATAACAACTTTAAATTTACTAAAAGGTTGTGCACCACTTAAAAATTTACCATTAATAAAGAAAGCAGGCGTTCCTCTTGCACCAAGTTTAGCTCCAGTTGCCTGTTGAGACTTTATAACCTTCTGATATATATGCTTTGATGTAATATTTTCAAATTGAGTCATATCAACACCAAGTTCTTTTGCAACTTCCTTATAGAAATCAGGACTTAACTTTTTTTGATTATGAAAAAACTTCCCATGTGCCTTCCAAAAAGCAGCATCACCTTTTAATTTAAAAATAGCATAAGCGGCTTCTGCTGCAGGCATTGCATTTTTATGAAACCCAAGAGGGTTATTCATCCAAACAACTTTAACCTGTCCTTTATATTTATCCATAATTTGATTAATAGTAGGTTCTACCCTTGAACAGAAAGGACATTGAAAATCAGAAAATTCAACTATTGTTACAAGAGCATCCTTCTCCCCTTTCCAAGGCATAGAATTATTTACAAGGATCTTGTATCGTGGGTCTTTTACTGTTTTTGCAGCAACTCTTCTATTAACTCTTCTTAAAGCTCTAGGGTCAATTGCTCTTTTAATACCACGATTTGCAACTCCAGCTGTTTTTTTACTAAACAATTTGTTTTGGGCTTTTAAATCAGGTGTTGGCTCTTCAACACATGCTTTTCCTAACATAAAACCAAATAATGCTAGTGTAACTGCCATAAAATTCTTTAAAGACTTATTCACTTTAACTCCTATAAATATAACCAACATAAATAAACTGTGAATAATAACAAAATTAAAATTATTATTCAACTAAAATTTTCTACTATCTATAAACAATCAATTTATAAAAAAATTTCATTAAAATCATTAAAAATTGAAAGAAATTATTCACTCATAAAAGTCTTCATAGTCCTCAATTTCTTTTTTGCATATTCAGAACCATTTTTAGCAGCCTTTTTTAACCAAAAGAACTTCTTTTTTTTATTATTTTTTCTATCATAATGTAAATAGAGATTGTATTGAGAATTAGAATCCCCTTGTTTTGCAGCCTTAAATATATAATCTAACACCTCTGATTTTCTTAATTCATTATGAAATTCTTCATAATATAAAGCCTCTGCCTCTGCATCACCTCTTTTTATTTCTAATTTTATAAGTTTTTTTACCTTACTTTTGTTTAAATAGATATAATGCCTAAATGTTCTATAAAAAAATATTAAATTAATTTTAGACAACCTCTTTTTAGTATGATTTAATTTTTTGATTAATTTTTTCACATATTTATTCTTTTTATTCTTAGACATTACTTTTAAATTAATTAAAATTAATAAAAATGACTTTGATTCATTATTCATCAATTTAAAATATGGATACACTTCAGAAAACCTATGTTTTGCAATTTCCCTATCTTTTGGTATTCCAATTCCGTAATAATACAGGATAATTCTTTGTAGTTCAGCCTTTAAAAATCCCTTATCAGCGGCTTTATTTATAAAATAAAATGCAGTATCATAAGATATCTCAACAGTATTGAAACCATATAAATGATATAAGCCCAAATAAAACATTGATGGAGGATGATTTTTTCGTGAATTTTTCTCAAAAATATCAAAAGCTTCTTTGTTCTGTCCATTTTCCCAAAGCTTAACCGCTTTTTCATATTTTAATTCTAAAACTCTATATTCAGTTTCAGCAAAAATATTAAAACTAATTAGTAATAAAACAATAATCTTCATTGCAAAATTTTATAATAAATTTAGAAAACTAGCAAGTTTTTTTAAATTTTATTATATAATAAATAAAAACCTTGATTTTGAATTAACTATTGACTAATATCAGTGTGATTAATTTTTTACTTTTATTTTTTAAGGAGAAATAATGGAAGGTTTAGAAAAAAAAGCAATGTCAACAAAAGCTATCCATGGGGGAGAACATATTATAAGAGAAATGGGACATCATGGGTCACCGCTTTTTCAAACATCAACTTATTCGTTTAAAAAAGTAGAAGATGGAGCTGCTGCATTTCAGGCCGTTGCACATGCCAAGGAAACTCTTGATTTAGCTCCACATATTTATGCAAGATTAAGCCATGATAATGCAAGAATATTTGAAGAGAAGATGGCACTTCTTGAAGGTGGAGAAAGAGCAATTGCATATAATAGTGGAATGGCAGCTATCAGCGGTGTAGTAATGGGATTATTAGGTGCAGGAGACCACATTATTGCTAATCCATCTCTTTATGGTGGAACACATGGTTTTTTACATCATACAATTAAAAAATTTAATATTGAAACAACTTCGGTATTCCTAGATGATGAAAAAGCTTTTGAATCTGCAATCAAAGAAAACACTAAACTTGTTTATATAGAAACACCAGCAAACCCTACTTTAGAGCTTACAGATATTGCTAAAGTAGTGAAAATTGCACATAAACATGATTTACTTGTAGTTGTTGATAATACATTTATGAGCCCTATGTTACAATCTCCATTAAAATTAGGGGCAGATATCGTTTTACATAGTTGTACAAAATACATTGGAGGTCATGGAGATGTTGTTGCAGGAGTTGTAATTTCAAGCAAAAAGATTATGGAAGATATTAGGCCTGATACAATAGAATATGGTGCTTATATTCCTCCATTTAGTGCATGGCTCCTTCAAAGAGGCTTAAAAACACTTTCACTCAGAATGGAAAGACACTGCCAAAACGGAATGAAAGTTGCCGAATTTCTAGAAAATCACCCTAAAGTGGATAGAGTATGGTACCCAGGATTAAAATCTTTTCCTCAACATGAACTAGCTAAAAAACAAATGAATGGTTTTGGTGGAATGATTTCATTTTTAGTAAAAGGTAATTTAGACAGTGCAAAAACATTTTTAAACTCACTTGAATTATTTACTCTTGCTGTTTCTTTAGGTGCAACAGACAGTTTAGCTCAATCACCAGCATTGATGACTCATGCCCCTATCCCAAGAGAAGACAGACTTGCTGCAGGAATTAAAGATGAACTTATTAGATTATCTATAGGCGTTGAAGATGCAGATGATATTATTGCTGATTTGGAAAAAGCTTTAAGTAAGATTTAATTTTAGGCATTACAACCACCATAAATGGTGTTTTCCATGCAAAAAAGTAACTTTTATAAATAAAATTTCTTTTTTATTATTTTAATATGTTAAATAAATATATTTTATTATATCCTCATGTAAACTATAGGGAGTAATATAATTATTTCTGTTCTACACACTTATGAGTATTTGTATTACATTTATATAATGTACCAAAATTTAAATTATTATAACAATCATTATCACTAACACATTCTACGCATTTTGAATTTAAATTATTATTTTCTCTAACATATCCAGCTTTACATATACACATATAATTCCCAATTATATCATCCATATCTCTACATGTTGCAAAATCTTTGTCCCCACAAATAGTATCATCTTCACAATCTGTATTAGTTGCAAAAACACACTTTGGCCCATCATTCATATAATCAGAATCACAAAAACATTCTGGCATTACATCAGTGCCATCGCCTCCAGTATTACTTGATATAGCACACACACCATGAATGGGATTACTATCACTTGGTTGTTCTCCAGTTTCAGTACAGTTTATTTCACCACACGAAACTAAAACATCTTCACACATACTAGTATCGTTGTTACATACTTTTCCTGATGCCTCACAATTTTTTTTTAGTTTCCAGCTACCATCTACATCACACCTTAATAACCTTTCATTGTTTGAGGTACATTTCAAATCACCTTCATTACCACAACTTATTTTAACACATTTAGGAGTACCGTCCGTGTCATTGCACTCTTCATTCCAGTTGCAATTATCAGCCTTATCTTCCCAATTACCACCATTACAAACCTGTATTTTTCCTGTTCCCAAAGGGTCACATCTTTCATTATTGTTTTCACAAGCTTCTTGTTTCTCACATTTACCATTTGCCCCTATGTCTATATAGCCATTTTGCTCATCACACTTACAAATATAATCACCAGTAGCCGTTGAATCAGCTACACAAATTTCATGATTACTATCATTACAACCTGTTCCATTATTGCATTTTGAAATACATTTTCCATCTTGATTACAGGTTTCGTTATTTGAGCAAAAATTCTCAACCCTACAATCCTGAGTTTTTTCACACTTACCGTTATTGCAAAACTCTCCTTTTTCACAGTTTTTATCTTCCGTACAATTTGTATTCACTTCCTTCAATTTACACTTACCAGCAATGCATTCAGCATCTTTGGGGCAATTACTATCCGAACTACAAACAATTTCATTTAATTCTAAATTAGAACATGCAATGAAAAACAAAATAAAAAATAATGGTAGCATTATTTTAAACATATACCCCCAAAAAGTATTTATATACTCCTTTGTACTATAAAATATCATTTTTTTCAAGCTATTATTGCACCATTATTGCACCATAGCAATAATTACTTGCATTCTCCATTCTTACAGGTTTCATTATCAGAGCATAAAGAAAAATTCCAATATCCATTATTACATGTCATAGAAGTTTTATCATCAGCACACTTAGAATCATCATCTCTACAACTATTTTCTTCACAATAAACAATATCGTCATCTTTTTTACAGTATTTATTATTTATGTTACAACTAGCTAAAAAGATCCACCCTGTTTTATTTGAATCCAGCGATTTTACACACATTTCTATGGCTTCTTTCATTGGGGTACATTTGAATTCTCCATCTATACAATTTTCAGTCATAGTAAATACATTACTCCCAAATTCGCCTTTTACGCAAATTTCGTTGTTATTAGTATAATCATCATCTTTTTGACACATATTTTCGGGAACACATACATTTTTATTACTATTTATTGTTTCTTTACATGTATAATTATCTCCATTTATAGTACAATCCACATTATTATTGCAACTTATTCCCCAAAATGCAACACCATTGTTATAAGCACAAATATATGTATCATTGGGATAATTTTCCCTTTCCCATTTTCCCCAGTTAATACCCGTACAATTTTCTGCACAACTTGTATTTTTCATACATCTCTCAAGGGTTTTCCCATTACATCTGGCATAATTAGCATTTTCCTTTAAACAACCACTATTTTCACTACCATTAATAACACATTTCTTATCATTTTCATCAAAATGAAATCCTATAAAACATTGACATTTATGGTTATCACATTTACTACTATATACACCACAGTCAGAATTAATACTACACTGATTTCTTAAAACACATGGAGAATCCTGATTATTATTTTCGTTTTCATGGGTATTATCACAATTACACTTATAATCCGTTTTATTTACAGCTTCACATTTTCCACCTTCGCCACACCTCACAGCATTACATGCTTGAGACACTTCACATTTACCATTATTGCAAAACTCTCCTTTTTCACAGTTTTTATCTTCCGTACAATTTGTATTTGCCTCTTTTAATTTACATCTACCATCAATACACTCAGCATCTTTGGGGCAATCCTCTTTATTTCCACATTTAATATTATCCACATTTAAATTAGAACACCCTATAAATATTAGCAAAAACAAAATGTAAAATAACCATTTCATTGCACCCCCAAAAAGTATTTATACATCACTTATACTATAAAATATCATTTTTTTCAAATAATCGCAATGTAATAAGCAATTACTTGATAATTTTTAAAATTTATTTTATCCTATACTTAAGTTTTATTACCCATTGGAGGATTATGCCAAAAGTATTATTTTTATTATTCCTTATATTATTTTTCATTGCATGTTCTGATTTGGAAATAGATAAAATTAATTGTAATTCAGATAATAATTGCCCTAGTAATGCAGTATGTGAATTAAACTCCTGTATTTTCAAAACAGATTTCTCTGATAAATGTGATACCGATAATGAATGCGATAAAGAAAAAACCTATTGCGATACTAAAAATCATATTTGCAGGGACAATTCATGTGAAATAAACAGTGATTGTGGTAACAATGAATATTGTGACCACAACAAAGGAGAATGTCGTTTAAAATGTAATAATAATCAAGATTGTGAAATAAACGAACACTGTGATAATGGAATATGTGTAACAAATACTACTCCTGAATGTACAACAAATGAAGATTGTACAAATTCCACAAAACCAATTTGTGAGAATGGAACATGTGTAACAAATGGAAGCAAATGTATGCCTCAAAATATTAGGTGTTTTGACGGAAATATTGAAACTTGTGATGAGAATAAAAACTGGGGAACAACAACTAATTGTAAAATCAATAATAAATATTGTGTTCAATCAGGGGCAGAAATAGATAAGTCAGATAACTTTAAATGCTCCGTATGTCCCATTGGTTATCATGAATCTAATGGGGGAGTTTGTGTTGCAAATTCCGACTGTAAAGCTTGGCATAATGGTAAAACAAGATGTTCTAAAATTGGAAATAATCTTGAAATATGTAATGAGAATAATTGGGAGAAAATCCGTGAATGTACAAATGATTGCATAATAAATAACAATGGATTCGGAGAATGTGATATTAACTAATCCATCAGCTCCTAGTTGTAACTATAACTATGATATCAATTGCAATTAAGGATAATGATAATATGAACAGTTCAAAATCATATTTGCTAAATGTATTACAATACATTTTATCATGAAATTTATTTATTTAATCTATAAACCTTACTGATTTTAAATAAATTTCAACTAAAACTATAATCGATTTGACTACTCACCAAAGAATACTTATTCTAAGAAAGCAG